>OJHK01000645.1_pt1 | contig 20024 bp, 22 predicted proteins | sample 1595161 | NCBI WGS metagenome assembly OJHK01 (sample SAMN05416842, study PRJEB24817) | seawater metagenome | isolation source: Sea water | place: Canada:Atlantic | collected 2013-07 | reverse complement strand
TAATGAAACATTCTTCCCTGGATTGCTTTCATTTGATTTAAGTTTTGTTTGCTTAAATAACCGGCGCGTCAGCTTGACGCGCTTTTTTTATCTCAAATTTTATTTATTTCTTCTTTTCTATCAATAATTAAATTCAACATTTTGTAATTTATTTTCTAAACTGGAAAATCTTGCCAGCATTTCTGGCATTTCATCCATTAAAACACAACCAGCATCGGTAAGCTTGTACCCTCGTTGATGGCGAATAAATAGTTTGACTTCAAGTGCTTGCTCTAATTGATTGATGCGTCTTAAAACAGTGGCATGATTGATTCTTAGAGACACCCCTGCTTGACTCAAGCTTCCATCAAGTGCGACTTGATACGCTATTTTATAATCATCCCACGAGATATCTTTCATGTTACACCCGACTATTTAAATTATAAAAGGTACTTAGTTGTGCATATATGCACAATAGTTTCGCATTTATTACTATTTTTTAATAGGATTTAATTCGCTATAGTAGCCTTATCAACTTACAAGGATATTGTTAGTGCATTAAATAAAGCGTTAACACAACAGATAGATTACACCATGAGTAATAACATTCTAAAGAATACCGAAAATAGCTATGGCCTGATTGCCATAATATTTCATTGGCTTATGGCAATAAGCATTTTTTCCTTATTTGGCCTAGGACTTTATATGGTTGAGCTAACTTATTACGATGCTTGGTACAAAGGTTCGTTAGATTTACATAAAAATATTGGTATGACACTTTTCGTTGCATTGATGCTAAGGATCGTTTGGCGCGTGATTAATGTTACGCCAAAAAATGCTGAGCAATCTGCAAGTACAATTGAAGTGAAAGCTTCCCATTACGCACATTTAGCACTTTATGGCTTGATGGTGGTTTTGATGATAAGTGGCTATTTAATTTCAACTGCAGATGGCAGAGCGATTGATGTGTTTGGCTTACTATCGATACCAGCTTTGCCTCTTGATTTTGCTAACCAAGAAGATGTTGCAGGCATTATTCATGAAACTTTAGCATGGAGTCTAATTTTACTTAGTGCTGGTCATGCACTTGCAGCGCTTAAACATCACTTTATTAATAAAAATGATACCTTATTACGTATGGTTAAGGTATTACCTAGAAAATAGCTAAAAATTAAGCAGCTAAAACATTTAAAAAGTATCGAACTAAATCAAGCAGTAATGGACTAATTAACTTATCAAGTATAGAAGCAATTAAGTTAACGCATTCACTATTAATTTACACTTTATTCCTCTTAATTAGAGAAAGGACAAGGAACATCACATGAAAAAGACATTAATGACAACCACACTAGCAACCACGTTATTAGCAAGCTCATTATTTGCAGCTATAGCGCCAAACACCGCACTTGCCGCCGATTATAAAGTCGACGTAAAAGGCGCACATGCCTTTGTGCAATTTAAAATTCAGCATCTTGGTTATAGTTGGTTATTAGGTCGTTTTAATACCTTTGATGGCGATTTTTCGTATGATGATAAGTCACCTAACAGTGCAAAAATTAACATTGAAATAGACACTAAAAGTATTGATTCCAATCATGCAGAGCGTGATAAGCATCTTAAAGGTGAAGACTTCTTAAACGTTAGCAGTTTTCCAAAAGCAACTTTTGTTAGTAACAATATTAAATTTAGTGATGATGAAAATGCTATTGTTACCGGTGAGTTTACCTTGAAAGGTGTGACTAAGACTATTTCATTCCCTGTGGTTAAAATTGGCGAAGGACAAGATCCATGGGGCGGTTATCGTGCTGGTTTCTCGGGTACTACGAGCCTTAAATTAGCCGATTATGGTATTAGTTATAATCTAGGTCCAGCGTCAACACATGTTGAAATGGCATTACATATTGAAGGTGTAAGAATCTAGTCTAGATTTGTTTTACTCCCTCTCTTGAAGCCAGCTTATTGCTGGCTTTTTTAATTGCTTCCCATTGCGAATAATCCCTTAGCAAATCCCCCATTTTGATAAACTTATTTGAAGTGAGTTGATAAAGGATTGTCACTTTACTTTTTCTTTCCTTGCGTTGCTTTTTGCAAAACCATTTCAAATTGAAAATACCAAGGCTACTGTTGAACCTGCCTAATTAGACTTTGTATTACCATTGCTTAGATAAATAAAGGGCCAAGCCCCTTTGCGACTTTGTTCCTGCGTATTGGTATATCAATTGCAGTTTAGCTATTACTTAAGGTTTACTCGTTTCGAATTGAAAATAGAAAGTACTATCCGGTTATTTCCTTTTATATTTTCCAAGGGTGGAAAGCATATGTTAAAAGAAAAAAGTGTTCTCATAGTAGATGATGAAATAGGTGTTAGACAGGCATTAAAAAGAGGTATACACCGTCAATTTAATAGGAAAGAAAATAGAGTTTCTATTCGCGAGGCGAGTAATGGTAAAGAAGCAATAGCCTTAGCGAATAGTTTCCTTCCTGATTTGATTATTATGGATATGCGCATGCCCATAATGGATGGCTTAAAAGCGTGCAGTATCTTAAGAAGCGATAGTCGGTTTTCTTCGACTAAGATTATTATGCTAACGTGTGAAATATCTGAAGAGGGTGCAGGTTTACTCTCAGGTGCAGATGACTACATTATCAAACCTTTTGATATAAAAACCTTACTTATTCGAATAGAGAATAGCTTATTTAAGCAAAGAGAAGTTGATGCGAACGCTTATATTAAAAGTGATGGTGTATTAACTAAAAATCATTTTGTTGAGTATTGGTTAGATTATGAAATTGCTCGAGCAGAGCGTTTTCAACATTCCTTGAGTTTACTTATGATAAAAATGGAAACAATCGATAGAAAATCATCATTGATAAGCAAAGACAGAGAAGTGACAACGTTTTTAAAACGCCGAACATCCGACCTTTTGATTAAGTGGGGAGAAAATACTTTTGCTATTTTACTTATCGAAACAAGTGCAGATGATGCTATTTTATTAGCTAAGCGTATTACTTGGTTAGCTAAAAAGAGCCCTAGTCTTGCACCGCCGAGTTTAGGTATTGCAAATTTAGAAGATACTCTGACTGATGATTTGATAATTAATGCTGAGCATTCTTTAGCAGCATCAATCTGTACCGGAAAAATTGTATTAAATAAACTGGCTGTGAATCTTTAGTTTAGTTGCTTGTTTACCTGTTAGGAAGGCGCTATAAAAAGTCCCTTTATACTTGGTATTACTCGTCATATGTTTGTTATGGTAACTTTGCTACAAATATTGTAGCATGATGTTTTATCATTTGTAGAAGTGATTATGACAATACCACTCCCTGGATTTGAAGTGCGAGGCTCTAAAACCGGTAAGCCTATTATGGCATTACTCGATTTACTTGGCCGAACATGGTCGTTAGGTATTATTTGGAATTTACATAGTGGTCCGGCAACGTTTAGAGAATTACAACAACGCTGTGAGAAGATTTCACCTACCTTGTTAAATACTCGATTAAAAGAACTCAAAACACTGCAGCTTGTTGAATGCCAAGAAGCTGGTTATCAGTTGACCCATCAAGGTATCGACTTATTTAATATTATTTCTCCGTTAGGAAGTTGGTCTTCTCAATGGGCACAAGCACTTAAGGACGACAGTAAACAATGACATTAGCGTATGGCAATATGCCGTTAGATAGAGGGACTAACCAACGAAAAAATAAGCGCTGGTTAGCTGCAGAGTTTGCCCGTGAAGATACTTTGTTTTGCGTTATAAATGATGGTCAATGTCTCTTTGATGAAGGCGATGTTCTTTCGCCAATATATCTTAATAAATCACAAGTACCCACGTTAAGTGTTGGTAGTTGCATTTACTTAGGTAAAGGTGATTTAGGTAAAGGGGACTTGAGCAAAGGAAATCTAGGTTACGAAAGTATAAATGATAGCCGATTAGATAATACTATTACCGGTAATAGTAATATTTGTCAGTCATTAGTTACCGCGGTTTTTGCTATAGATTTTAATAAGTTACGATTCTCCACACAAGAAACAATAAATGAAATGGGCCAATGGCAAGGGCTTAGAAAAGTGACAGCTAGTTTATCAGCCATTGATGCTTCCATATTAGCGTTAGCCAAAGGTTTAGTGCACTGGCATATTAGCCATCAATTTTGCGGTCAATGTGGCCATGCGAATCGTTCTGTTGAAGCAGGACATGCGAGGCGTTGCTCTGATTGTCGAAATATGAGCTTTCCACGCACCGATCCTGCAGTGATCATGTTGGTAGAAAAAATGTTTGCCGATGGTATTCCACGTTGTTTATTAGGTAGGCAAGCTAGCTGGGCTGAGGGAATGTATTCAACGCTAGCGGGTTTTGTTGACCCCGGTGAAACGCTCGAGCAAGCGGTCATTAGAGAAGTTGTGGAAGAAACGGCGATACATGTTGAAAAACCACAGTATATTGCCTCACAGCCTTGGCCATTTCCTGCCTCGGTAATGTTGGGATTTACCGCCGTTGCAACTTCAGACAATATTGATATTAGCCAAGATGATTTAGAAGATGCTCAGTGGTTTTCACGCGAGCAACTGGTCAATTTTGGCGTTAATAATTCAGTACTTGCAGAGGACGCTGATGCAGATACACCACAATATAAAATGAGTAGTGGTGATTCAATTTCGTCTTATTTGATTAACGCTTGGAAGAATAAGGAAATAGGGCAGTACTAGCAGTAAGCTAAAAGCGAACAAAAGATAAAGCTTTTATAGGCTCAAAAAAAGGGAGACAAGTTATTAATTAGTCTCCCTTTTTTTACATAGTTTTGTTATCGCTTGAATTACCGCATTTTGCGATAGCTTTTATGTCACATATTTACTAGTGGTATTTACTGTGCATTCTCACTGTATTTTTCACTATACCGCTCAATGACCATCGCAATACCTTGGCCCACACCGACACACATAGCACAAAGTGCATAACGCTTACCGCTACGCTCAAGCTGTTTTGTTGCTGTGATTAATAAACGTGTGCCACTCATGCCTAATGGATGACCCAAAGCAATTGCGCCACCTTGTGGGTTTAAACGTACATCATCATCTTCAAGACCCAATTCACGCGCACTGGCAAGCGCTTGTGCAGCAAAAGCTTCGTTGAACTCAATGATGTCCATATCGTCAATGCTAAGGCCCAAACGTTTTAATAGCTTAGCACTTGCTGGCGCAGGGCCAATACCCATAATTTCTGGCGTAACACCAATAACAGCAGAGCCAAGTATTCTCGCTTTTGGCGTTAAGCCATTTGCTAAGGCCGCTTCTTTAGTCGCGAGTATAACGGCTGCAGCGCCATCATTTACCCCAGAAGTATTTCCCGCAGTAACTGAGCCTCCTTCTCGAAAGGGCGCTTTAAGGTTTGCTAATTTATCTAACGGACTAAGACGTAAATGTTCATCTTTTTCAATAATGACATCATCACCGCGACGTTTTGGAATAACTACGGGTACTATTTCTTCGGCAAAGCGGCCATTTTCTTGTGCGGCTTTGGCTTTACTTTGACTGGCAAAAGCGAACTTATCTTGAGCTTCTCGGCTAATGTTAAATTGCTCAGCAACATTCTCTGCCGTTTCAGGCATAGAGTCTGTGCCATAGGCTGTGTGCAGTTTTTGATTAACAAAGCGCCAGCCTAAGGTGGTATCAAATAATTCAGCACTGCGTGAAAAAGCTGTTTCAGCTTTAGCCATGACCATAGGTGCGCGCGACATGCTTTCGACACCGCCAGCAATTAACATCTCTGCTTCGCCGGATTTTATCGCATTTGTTGCCATCGCTATGGCATTCATGCCTGAACCACATAAACGGTTAATAGTGCAACCCGCCACTTGGGGTGGATAGCCAGCTAATAACAGCGCCATACGTGAGACGTTGCGATTGTCTTCACCTGCTTGGTTGGCACAGCCTAAAATCACATCGTCTACTTGGTTTAAGTCTAATGTAGGGTTTCTGTCTTTTAATGCTTTGAGTGGAATTGCCGCTAGATCATCGGCGCGCACTGATGATAAAGCGCCAGCATATTTTCCAATTGGCGTGCGTACGCCGTCACAGATATATACGTCTTTCATTCTTTATTTCCTTTGTAGGTTTCACTCCTTCGCTATTTGAATCATTTCCTTGTCAAAAGTACTCATTGATAGTCATCAACTCTGTGCTTTTTCCTAGAAATGAATTCAAATATCTTTGAATTGAACTCCTACACCTTATAATTTAAGTCATTCCCAACGTGTTTGATCGGGAATCCATTGTCCAATAACTACAGGCATTACAAAGCATGTTATGCCATTTCTGGTTTTATTAGTTCAAAGCCATCTTTTAGTGCGCAGACTAAATGATCAATTTCTGTTTTCGTCATGGCGGTTGATAGTGTTGCAGTGCAAGTATTTATCATCATAATGCCATTATCGAATAAATGATCGAGTAATTTTGTGATTAATTGACTTTCTTTTTTATCTATATAGCCTTCACGGTAATTTTTAGGCGGCTGTGCTTTAAGGTGTATTCTAAACATACTGCCTGCGCCAGTTACACATGCCTTAATACCGACATCGGCGATAGCCTGGGTAATCGCTTCTTTTGCATAGCTGGCAAGTTGATTCAGTTTGGTAACGGCTGCCTGATCAAAGTCTTTCATGGCGGCTAAACCTGCTGTCATGGTAATTGGATTGGCCGAGAAAGTACCTGAGTGGGGCAATAAAACCTTTGGCTCCGTTGGATCGAGTACTTTCATCACTTTATCACAACCTGCTAGAGCGCCAGCAGGGAAACCACCACCAATGACTTTTCCCATTGCCGTTAAGTCTGGCGCAACATCATAGTTTTGTTGAGCACCACTGTAATTTGTTCTAAAGGTAATAACTTCATCAAATACTAATAGAGATTTATTATCACGAGTCCATTGATGCATTGCATTAATAAATTTATTACTGGCGGGAATTAAACCAACACGATGAGGTAATAAATCAACGAGGATACAGGCAATTTCATCTTTGTGTTGATCTAAAATTTTAATTGCTCGCTCGGGATCGTTAAAAGGAATGACCACAACATCTTCTAATGCTTTTGGCGGTGTTCCTACTGCTACGGGAGTGCTTCTTGGATTATCAAGCTCGCCCCAGTTACTTGGATTTGCTGTTTGGCTGACTTCAGCATAATCGTAAGCACCATGATAAGCACCTTCAACTTTGGCTATTTTGGCTTTACCAGTGTAGGCACGCGAGGCTTTTAACATTGCCATAACCGCTTCGGTGCCTGAGTTTACAAACCTAATTTTATCAAAGCTAGGCACGCGCTCGCATAAGAACTCAGCGAAGTTAACCTCAGCTTCAGTAGCCATAGTAAAACAGCTACCTTTAGCTAGTTGCTCGGATACCGCTTCAACAATGGCAGGATAGGCATGACCATGAATTAAAGAGGCCATGTTATTAGCAAAATCGATGCGAGTAACACCTTCTACATCGGTGACATAACAGCCTTCACCTTTATTAGCGTAAAATGGGTAGGGCTTTCTAAAAATAGTATTACGACTAACACCACCAGGTAGTACCTTCAGCGCTTTGTTAAATAATTTCTCGCTTTTAGTCGTCATTATTGCTGCGCCTTATGTGTGGTATTAACGATTGTATTTTTGGCGACTTCACCTTTTTGAATCAGTCCATTAAGTAGCGCTACTCCTGTGCGTTCTTGTACGTAATCAAAGCTAATACCGGGGGCTAGCTCTATAAGTAGCAATCCGTTTTCCGTAACATCAATGACACATAAATCGCTATAAATTCGATTCACAACCTTTTGTCCGGTTAGGGGGAAAGTACATTCAGGTAGTATTTTAGCTGCGCCATTTTTGGTGGTGTGTTGGGTAATAATATAGACGGTTTTTACGCCAGCGACTAAGTCCATAGCACCACCTACGGCGGGAATTGCATCAACGGCGCCAGTTGACCAATTGGCTAAATCACCTTTCATTGAAACTTGCATGGCACCTAATACACAAACATCTATGTGGTTGCCGCGGATCATAGCAAAACTATCACCATGGTGAAAATATGAAGCACCAGAAATAGCCGTTACTGCTTTTTTACCGGCATTGATTAAATCAGCATCAAGCTCTTCGTCGCTGGGAGAATTGCCCATGCCAAGTAAACCATTTTCGGTGTGATAGATAACTTCTCTACCATCAGGAACATATTGAGCGACTTTTTCAGGAATACCTATGCCAAGGTTTACATAGCTACCATCTTCAATATCTTGTGCACAGCGTTGCGCCATTTGCTCTCGGTTCCAGCCAACTTGTGTTGTAGTAGCAAGGTTTAGTTGTTCTGCTTGTTGGCTCATGCTCGTGTTTCTCCTACGTTTACTTCTTCTATGTTGGTTATTGCTGGACTCTTTGTTACCGGGTATACAATGCCATCTTTCACTAGTTGAGATTCTTGTTGTGGCTGGCTCACCTCAATTAAGGCATTAACGAATATGCCAGGAGTAATGACGTTTTCGGGATCAAGGTCACCCAACTCGACCATTTCATTGACCTGCACTAAGGTTTTTATAGCTGCCATGGCCATGATTGGCGCAAAATTACGGGCGGTTTTATTAAAGGTTAAATTACCATATCTATCAGCTTCTTTGGCTTTGATAAGGGCGAAATCAGCTTTAAGACCACGTTCCATAACATAATCGTCGCCTTCAAAATTACGTACTTCTTTACCGTCTGCCAGTGGAGTGCCAACCGATGTTTTAGTGAAAAAGGCAGGGATACCAGCGCCACCAGCACGAATACGCTCGGCTAATGTACCTTGAGGAACAAGTTCTAATTCGATTTTTCCGCTGCGATACAGCTCAGGAAAAACCAATGAATTAGCTGTTCTGGGGTAGGAGCAGATCATTTTAGCCACTTGACCATTTTCAATTAAGGCAGCTAAACCTACTCGGCCACTGCCGGTATTATTATTAATAACGGTTAAGTTTTTTGCCCCATGATCGATTAACGCGTGGATCAATTCAATTGGACTACCTGCTTCACCAAAACCACCAATCATTACTGTATCGCCGTCTTTTATCTCAGCAATAGCACTGGCGCAACTTGCAACTCTTTTATCTATCATTTCACACTACTCATATCATGTTCGTGTTATTCCAAGCGGAGCAATAAATTAGTCCTGTCGGAATTCTTTAAGGGCCTAGCTTAGGTCACCAGACAATTTTTACTGTTAACTAAGTTAAGTTAATTAAAACAAGTTGTGCGCTATGCGAACACTTGTTAATATATCGAACATTAGTGTAGGTTTGAGATTATTCAATGTCAAAGCAAGAACAAGAAAAACATGATGGTGATCAAGTTATGATCAAATCAAGCGAAATTGTACAATCATTACTCAAGGGGTTAGTGGTTATTCAGGCCTTTGATCAACAAAAGCCTACGATGACTTTGTCTGAAGTTGCTGCTGAAACAGGTTATACGAGAGCTGCTGCAAGACGATTTTTACTGACCTTAGTCAGTGAAGGTTATGCTAAACAAGAGGGGAAGCAGTTTTCGTTAACAGCGAAAATACTTAAGTTGGGTTTTTCATACCTTGCTTCTCAAGATGTTTGGCAAAGCGCAAAACCTATGATGCAGCAGTTAGTGGAGCAGCTAAATGAGTCTTGCTCAGCAGCGGTGTTAGAAGGTGAAGATGTTGTGTACGTGGGGCGTGTTGCGACCACTAAGCGGGTCATGTCCGTTAGCTTGAACGTGGGTACTCGCTTACCGGCATTTGCAACCTCATTAGGCCGCGTACTATTAGCTGACATGAAAGATGAAGTATTAAGTGACTTTTTAGCAAGTTGTCGCATAGAGCAATATACTGCCTTCACCCTGACGAACAAAGCGGATTTAGTCGCAGAAATTTCACGGGTAAAGCAACAAGGTTATTCTTTGGTAGAACAAGAATTAGAGTTGGGCTTAACCTCTATTTCTGTCCCCGTACGAAATCAAGCCGGAAAGGTTCTTGGTGCGTTAAGTATTAGTACCCATATTTCGCAAACAACTAAGCAGCAAGTATTAACGAGCATTTTACCAGCACTGAAAGCCTGTGCGGCTGCTATTGAACAGCTAACTTATTAAAATACTGGTTGAATATGGCAAGTTATGTTTTAATATATACAAAATACTGTAATAAAACACAGTGTTTTGTCGCTTAGTTTTCCTCGAGAGCATTTTAGCCACTACAAGTAAGTAATAATTTAATGAACTTGGTATCAATTATGAACTTTTCTATAGAGCCGCAACACTTTTTACCACTCGCACTAACCTTGGCATTAGTGCTTTTCTTAATGCTGATTTGGGTGTTATTTCGATTAAGCAGTATAAAAAGTGCTGTGCTAACACAAAACGCTGCACAAGAAGAGCGTGTGCAAGTATTATTGAGCCAACATTTTTCAGAGCAACTATTACATTTGCAGCAAAATTATCAACAAGTTAACCAGCAACAGTTATCACAAGCTCATGATAAGCAACAACTGCATTTAGCGAATAATATTGAACAGCAAATGGCTGATTTACGTATCAAGCTTATGCGGCAAATTAACGAGTTACAAACTCAACTTGCTACCAATCAAAGCCAATCATTAGATCAGGTGATTAACCATCTAAACAATACAGGTCAAGCTAACCGAGAAGAATTGGCTAAAACATTAGCGCAAAGCAGCGATCAAATGAGTAAACGTATTGACGGATTAACTCAGGCGACGGATAACCGTTTACAGGAAATTAGTGGCCAAGTCGAAAAGCGCTTGGCTGAAGGCTTTGAAAAAACCACCAAAACCTTTAGTGATATATTGCAGCGTTTAGCGTTAATTGATGACGCGCAGAAGAAAATTACCGAGTTATCGACCAATGTAGTGAGCTTGCAAGAAGTCCTTAATGATAAGCGCTCACGGGGCGCCTTTGGTGAAGTTCAATTAAATAGCTTGATCAGAAATGTATTGCCTGAACAAAGTTTTAAACTTCAACATACGCTATCAAACGGTAAAATTGCTGATTGTGTCCTATTTTTACCTAAACCAACGGGTAATGTTGTTGTTGATTCTAAATTCCCGTTAGAAAACTATCGAAAAATGGTGGACTTTGAAACCCATGAGGCTGAACGAAAATCAGCTATGCGCCAGTTTAAAATGGATATTAAAAAGCATATTAATGACATTAGTGATAAGTATTTGATTGATAATGAAACAGCTGATGGCGCTATTATGTTTATTCCGGCAGAGGCTATTTTTGCTGAAATCCATGGGCACCAAAGTGACCTAGTTGACTATGCGAATAAGAAACGCGTTTGGCTGACATCGCCCACGACTTTGATGGCAATATTAACAACCGCACGATCAGTACTTAAAGATGAAGCGACACGTCAACAGATACATATTATTCAGGCGCATTTGTCTGATTTAGCACAAGACTTTAGCCGTTTTAAAGGTCGCTTTGCTAACCTCGCTAGGCATATAGATCAGGCCGCAACTGATGTGAAGCAGATACATACCTCGGCAGATAAAATATCTACCCGTTTTGAGAAAATAGAACAGGTTGACCTCAGTGAAAAAGAAACTTTAGAGTTACTTGATTCGAACTGATAACAGACAACTTCCTGCCTAATCAGAGAAAATAGCTACTATTTAGCGTTTATTTGTGCTTTATTGGTTTATGCGATTTATACAAAGTTACTAAAGTTGCCAATCAATTGCTTTAATCTCATTTATAACAATATATCAGTGAGCTATTTTATATGATTAAAATATTATGCCGTTTGCTCTTATTTTCCCTACTATCTTCATCTAATTTGCTAATGGCTAAACAAGACTTAAAGATAGGTATTGGCAATTTTGCCCCTTTTCTTGTTGAAGAAGACCACCATGGTTTGTTTCGTGAACTGACTGAGGAAATATTTAAGCATTTGCCGAAATACAATGTGACCTTTGTTTATATGAGTAACAATAGATTGTTACATGAAATAAATTCAGGACACAGAATTGATGTTGCCTGTAATATTTTTTCAAACTCTCAAGTTAATGGTTTTTTATCCTCGCCTGTTTTCCGCTATACCGATGTTGCTGTGTCAAAAAACTCTGCCAAACTAAAGGTTAACCAAATTTCTGATTTACAGGGATACTCTATCGCTGCCTATCAGGGGGCGAAAGAAATGCTCGGAGATGATTTTAAAGCAATGGCCCTTACTAACCCAAATTACAGTGAATATTCACATCCAAATGAGACCACTTATATGATGGTCGCGGGTGAGAAAGATATTCGTATCGGAGATATACATATTTTTCTACATGACTTAGCGGATAAACGTTATATCAACGAAGAAAAAATAGCGGAAAAAGACTTCACCATCCATAGATTATGGCCAGACGTTTATTCACATATTGCTTTTAAAGATAAGGTGTTAAGAGACTCGGTTAACAAGGTAATCAAAGACCTAACGACTAACGGAACAATAGAGGCCATTTATCGTAAACATCGCTAATCTATTTAATATCACTTCACATTAGCTAGTCTCATTAGACTAGCAGAGAATACCGTTTAAAAAGCCACATTAATAAAGACTACAACTAACAGAACAGGGCAGATAAAGCGTAAATAAAAGCCAAGTAATCGTAGGGATAGGTGTTTATTTAACTGAGCAATATCGGTAAGTTGATTACCGCGCTTCCATAACCAACCAACCACGATGAAATAAAATAATGACATCAGTGGTTGTAAAATAGTGGTTAGAAGTTGAATCACTAAGCCAAAGAGTTGTTCAAAAAAGGCGATGAGTAACATACTAGCGATAAATACTAATCCAGAGATTAACCAGGTTGCTCGCTTTCTTGTCATCGCTTTATCTTCAATGAGATAAGCAACCGGTACTTCAGTTGACGAAATTGTCGAGGTGAGTGCTGCAATTGATAATAGCGAGAAAAAAGCAAAAGATACCAGTAAACCAATGCTTCCCATAGAGCTAAAAAGAGTAGGTAGAATATTAAAAATAAGTTGTCCTTCACCAATGAGGTGACCATCTACAAAGACTTCTTGTCCGTTATGCTGAGCGACAAAGAGGGCAGGGATAATCAGTAAACCAGCAATAAAGGCAATAAAGGTATCAAGTAAGGTTATTGATAAAACAAGTTTACCAACACTTTGTCCTTTAGGCATGTATGAGCCATAAGCCATCATCGCACCAACACCAATAGCTAATGAGAAAAAGGCTTGCCCCATCGCAGAAATAACTAATTTTGGCTCGGTGATTTGACTAAAGTCCGGAACTAAGTAAAGCGTCAACCCCTCTTTTGCGCCATTTTGCTGCAATATATATACAATCAAACCAAGTAGCATTACTAATAACATTGGCATGAGTCGTGCTGACCAACGTTCAATACCACTATGTACACCTTGATGGACGATAGCAGCACCTAGCACGATAAATATCGGGGTAAATATTACATTTCGTAGCGTACTGGAGGTTGAAAGCCACTGAGATAATTCCAGTAAACCAACGAGTTGTGCTAATGATGCTAGCGCATGAGACAGCATCCAACCGGCGACTATGGTATAAAAACTTAGCATCATCATAGCGCCGATAACACCTATGATACCGGCAGTGTGGCCGAACTTTTTAAAGCGCTTACCACACGCATTTGCTAAAGCAGATACCGGGTTAGTTTGCGCTTGATTACCAATATAAATTTCTGCATATAGTGCAGGTAACGCAAGTAAGAAAGTTACGATTAAATAAACAACTAAAAAGGCACCACCTCCATTATTTGCCGCCTGAGTAGGGAAACCCCAAATATTGCCCAAACCAATAGCAGCACCTGCTGCGGCGAGAACAAAACCAAGACGAGAATGAAAAGAATCGCGAGAAGAAGCAGTGGTCATAAATAGTGAGTAGTCGATAAAATTAGTTGCGCAAAGCTTACCGAGTTAAGGCGCTTAGGGGAAGTACTATTCATTGCTTTTGTTACATTTTTGTTAGCAAGATAACGGAATTATTTATGGATACATGCATGTGTGAAACTCGCATATTGAGACGGCTTGAGTATATAATACTGTCATTTTGTAATTAATAACGATTGAAGAGCAAGATATGTTAAAGCATGAAATTATCCCGGTAACTCCTTTCGAGCAAAACTGTACATTATTTTGGTGCAGCGAGACTAAAAAAGCTGCGATAGTCGACCCTGGCGGTGATATCGAAAAAATTAAAGCCGGCATTGCCAAGCATGGTTTAACGCTTGAAAAAATTCTGATCACCCATGCGCATATTGATCATGCGGGTGCAACTGATGCTCTGGCAAGTCATTATCATGTGCTAATTGAAGGCCCACACAAAGAAGATCAGTTCTGGATAGATGGTATTGAAGAGCAAAAGCAGCGCTTTGGTGGTTATTTTTCGTATGCGAAAAAATTTACGCCAAACCGTTTTTTAGAGCAAGGTGATACGGTTAGCTTCGGTAATATTGTCATGGAAGTGTATTTTTGTCCGGGACATACACCGGGCCATGTTGTGTTCTTTCATCGCGAGTCAAAACTTGCCCAAGTTGGTGATGTGTTATTTAGTGGCTCAATAGGCCGTACTGATTTTCCTCGTGGTGACCATGCCACGCTGATTCACTCTATTCGACATAATTTATTCAATTTAGGTGATGACGTTCGTTTCATCCCTGGGCATGGTCCAATGAGCACTTTTGGGCAAGAGCGTCTAAGTAATCCTCATGTAAGTGATGCTGCGGTAGGGCTGAGATAATGGCGCTTTTGGTACTTAAGGCTCAGCGCCAACTCAGAAAAATAGATAACAGTAAGATTTTTCAAGGTATTGTCATTGCTGTTATTTTATTATCGGCGTTATTGATTGGCGCAAAAACACATAACCTATCTTCAAACGTTGTTTCTATTTTATTGCTTTTGGACGTCGCAGTTACGGTGTTTTTTGCGATAGAAATCTGTATTCGTTATTTAGCGAGTCCGAAGAAAAAGCACTTCTTTAAAAGTGGCTGGAATATTTTTGATACGATTATAGTTATCGGTAGCCTAGTACCGTCAGGTGGCTCAGGTGTATTGCTGGCTCGATTGTTGCGAGTATTTCGTGTCTTGCGTCTAGTTTCTATGGTACCAGAGTTACGTTTGTTGATTAATGCCTTACTTAAAGCCATACCGCGTATGGGGTATATTGCGCTACTAATGTTTGTCATTTTTTATATCTACGCTGCTATTGGTAGTATGTATTTCCATCCAATTAATGAAGTATTATGGGGCGATGTGTCTATTTCTATGCTGACTTTATTTCGTGTTGCCACGTTTGAGGATTGGACGGATGTCATGTACGAAACTATGGCAGTACATCCACTTAGTTGGATTTACTATTTAACCTTTATCTTTTTAACTGCTTTTATCTTTTTGAATATGATGGTGGGTACGGTATTAGAAGTGATGAGCCAAGAGCACGAGCAGTTTCGTGCTGAGCAACACGGTGAGACAGGTGACGGTGGAGAGCCCGCTAGTCGTGCGCAAATTGATAAATTGGAAAATGAAATAGCAGAGATTAAAGCGCTGTTATTAGCGAAAAATGAGCAGTGATATTCTTTTGTGTGGGTTAGACGTTTAGTTCCATCAATAGGCAGAGACTCACTTGGGTCTCTGCCTATTGATAACGGGTCGATAGCTACTGCGTTTTTTTAAATTGGGTAATTATACGATCAAGGTGGTTAGCAAAATTCTGTCTATCTGTTTGATTTAATGCCGGTGGCCCGCCTGTTTGCACACCGCTAGCGCGCATAGTATCCATAAAATCACGAATGTTGAGCCGCGATTTTATATTCTCCTTAGTATAAAGCTCTCCGCGAGGACTCAGAGCAACGCCCCCTTTATTTATCACTTCATCAGCTAGTGGAATATCACTGGTGATCACTAAATCATTTGCCTCAATACGTTTCACTATTTCATCATCAGCAACATCAAAACCACTACTTACCTGCATAAAGCTAATGTAGGATGAAGGGGGAATTCGAACATGATGGTTAGCGACTAAGGTTGTGGTTATTTTCGTTCTATCGGCAGCTTTAAATAATATTTCTTTGATCACCACTGGACATGCATCAGCATCAACCCAAATTTTCATGTTTTTCCTTAAGGTCTATTGACCACTCGCGTTATTTTTACTTATGCTGCTATGATACAGTAATTTATTCAGCAATTAACAATTTGGGCACAAATAGGACTGATAAAATGCAAAACCCACATTACCAACAGATATGGCAAACAGTGCAATTAATTCCCCAAGGTAAGGTTGCTTGTTATGGTCAAATCGCTGATTTAGCTGGTTTGCCAGGAAGAGCACGTCTTGTTGGGAAATCACTTGGTAAAGTGCCTAAAGACGGCTGGCGGGGACAAGCGGTGCCTTGGTTTAGGGTGATTAACTCTCAAGGAAAAATTTCATTTCCGCCCGGCAGTGAAAACTTTGATAAACAAAAACATCATTTGCAAGATGAGCAGGTTGTTGTGATTGGTAGCAGAATTAAGCTCAAAGATTTCCAATGGCAACCCGACTTATCTGAGTTATTATTTTCGCTGGAATTTTAATTCATCGCTATGACTGAATGACTTTATTCTTTACTTACTTTAGCAAGGGGAGAAGTCTTATTAAGGCCATTTTTTCTAATTTTTGGTAAACAGACTCTTTCTTCCAGCACAGCTGAATATCTTTAATTTTCATTATTTCAGTCATGATTTTTTTTTGTTCTAATGATATGGCTCTAGCTTTTTCGTACGAGATATCACGAGAAAGGCTGACCATTTGATCTATTGATGGCCATAGTTTGGGGTATTTTAGTGCAAATTTATCGGCTATCTTTTTACTTAATAACTCATCATTATCAAAATGGCTTATATCAAAAAAATAGTCATTAGATAATTCGCTAATTGCATGAGTGTTAGCTTTACGTTGTGAGTAATAGGCAGGTAATATTTTTTTCCAGTCATGATTGTACAACTTGATAAGTTCTGCAATCACATGACAATCTTCAAAACTACTGTTTAAACCGTGACCATAAAACGGCAACATGGCATGAGCTGCATCCCCAATCAAAGTGACTTTGTTATTTATTACCCACGGATCAGCACTCACTAAAAATAGTGGACTTGGCGTTTTATTAAGAAACTCAGCGATAGGATTTTCTAAAAGAGGCATAACATCAGTAAAGTTATGAAGAAAGAAATCTGTGACTGCCCTCGGCGTTATGAGTGAAGAAAATGAAGTTTCTCCTCGATAGTTTAAATATAAGGTACAAGTAAAGCTGCCATCTTTATTTGGTAATGCAACCAATAAAAAATCTTTGCGAGGCCACAAATGACTGGCATGTGGGGATAATTTTGTACTCCCATCTTCATTTGCCGCAATGGTTAACTCTATATAAGATTGCTCCATATAACGTTGAGAGTAACTAAAGCGAGGTGTTTCCTGAGCGAGACGACGTACTTTAGAAAAAGCACCATCGGCGGCAAATACATAATCGGCATCTACTTCTTTATGACCTTTTCGTCCTGCTTTTAAGTAGCTAAAAGACGTGCAAGCAGTGCTAAAATCAATGTGTGTTAATCGTTGTTCAAAATGCAAGTTCACTTGTGGTTCTTGTTCAGCTTGGCTGATCAAAATCTCAGTTAATTTTTCTCTTGAAATAGACCAGATAGCTTGGTTTTTCTTACCGTAACTTTGTTCTGTTAGGCTGCCACTTTTACTATGAAATACACGCTTATAGAGCGGTGTAGCATATTGACGTACTTTTTTATCAAGACTGATAATTTCAAGTGCTGCCCACGCTCTCTCCGATAAGGTAATATTAATCGATCTACCTTGCTGTGCATTGTGTGCTCTAGGATCTGGACGTGATTCAAAGATATCGACGAGGTAATTTTCACGCGATAAAATAATGGCTAGCATGGCACCAACAGGGCCGGACCCTGCTATAGTAATTTTATTATTAAAGTGCGTTAATTCAGTCAATGGCTTAGCTACTTTCTTAAATTTTATAATACCCTTTGTACTAATTAAGGTTACAGCTTTCACTGTAAGATAAGCAGTGAGAATAAATTTTCAAGAACAAGGCGCTTGATTAAGTAATACCTGGCTATTGGGATTGAAAGCAACGATGTTATTGGATATTTAGACCACCTTAAAATGATCACTTATTTAGTGCTATTGATATAACTATTTAAATAGCATAGTAAAACAAAAAAGCCCAGTCAAAGACTGGGCAAAACAAAAGGAGAAACATGAAAAAATGAGGGGTATTAATTTACATTTAATAAGCTTTTGCCATTAATGGCTATTTTGCGAGGTTTTAATGCTTCTGGAACTTCTCGCTCTAAATCTACGTGCAACAATCCGTTTTCCATAAAGGCACCGATGACTTTAACATGCTCACCTAACTGAAACTTACGTTCAAAGTTCCGCTCGGCAATACCTTGATGTAAAAAGTGGCGTGGAGCTGAAATATGTTCCTGATCTGAATTGGTTGCGACTTGCTTAGTACCGACAATGATTAAACCATTGTCTTTAGATTCAATATCAATATCATCTTCACTGAAACCTGCAACGGCCATAGTAATACGGTATTGATTTTCGGCCAATAACTCAATGTTATAAGGCGGGTATGATGATTGTTTACCAGGTTGAGAAGCTTTGTCAATTAAGTTGGCTAAATGATCAACACCAATAAATGAACGGTAAAGAGGGCTGAAATCTGTAGAGTTACGCATAATAAGTTATCCTATAATATAGCAATAAAATGATTATTATTTTAAACAACGATGTTCGTATTTTTAGTTACTTTCTAGCAAATAAATTGCCTAGAGTTGAGCTATACAAAAGAATGTTATTTAAAATAATGCTGCCTTTCACAATGAACAGGCAATTTTTGTTGTGTAGCCCCTTACGGCGACTACACAATTAAAGATGGGATTGTTTACTATTATTTCAAGAATAAAAGTAAACAAATTCTTTAGATAAGGATTAAGCTTTTGTTTTATCTATGTATTTAATTTCATTTTTTGACTAATTATTTTTCAGCTTCTTTTACCGGAAGTTCTTTAATCGCTTCAACTTCAACTTCTGCTTCTGGATCAATAACAAGAACGGGTGCAGTGTATCTAACTTTTGCTAACGCTTTATCATAATTAGGGTGTTGAGAAATGTTAGCAACTAGTTCTTTATAAACAATTTTCCCTTGATTATTTATCACAAAAATTGCCCGAGTGAGTAGCCCCATATCTTTAATTAATAAACCATAGTTAACGCCAAAGTCACGCCAAACTGAATCAGATAAGACTTTAATACCGTCAATTTTTTCTACATCACAGAAACGCTTTTGTGCAAATGGCAGATCATTACTAATGGTTAAAATGGTAATGTTCTCAGGTAGTTTTGCTGCTTCCTCATTGAACCGCTTTGTTTGAATAGAACAAACACCAGTATCTAAACTTGGCACAACAGAAATAAGTAATGTTTGTCCTTGGAAATCAGACAATGATACCTTTGCAAAATTTTTATCAACAACGTTAAACTGAGGGGCTTGCTCGCCAACATTTACTTGTTGCCCTAACAGGGTGATATATTTATCTCCTGCTTTGACTAAGTTCTGTGTTGATTGCAATTTTTTCGAGTCAAAGTTATCGCTATGGCTATTAAAAGCAAGGGTCAAACTAGCGATAAAAAAGGTGCATAAGGTGATGTTTGAAGTAGAAAAGTTCATGGTTTGTCGAAATTAATGATTAAGGTTAAATTATATTAGCCGTTTAGCAATAAAAATTCTATAAATAGAACTTAATCATTGTGTTTTATGTTGGATACTTTAAGGTTATCAATAGAGGCTAGATATAATCATATCTGTTACTAATTAAGATGTTTATTTCAGAGTGTTTGATAAAATTGATAGATTTGACTTCATTTTTTTCACGTAGAATAATTAATACATAGTATGACCTGTCTCTTATACACATCTCCGAGCCCACGAGACC
>OJHK01000643.1_pt1 | contig 20113 bp, 15 predicted proteins | sample 1595161 | NCBI WGS metagenome assembly OJHK01 (sample SAMN05416842, study PRJEB24817) | seawater metagenome | isolation source: Sea water | place: Canada:Atlantic | collected 2013-07 | reverse complement strand
TATTCGTCGGCAGCGTCAGATGTGTATAAGAGACAGCTCTTGGCATATAACTATCGCCTGCTAATGCTTTGCTGGGCATATCTAGCCAATAGTCTAGCAATGGAACTGCATTACTGAGGGGGTGCTTTATTGCCGAATGATTCTGTTGGCCCCAAGTGGCTTCCACTAAGTTTTGGTTGAGTGTCATGTCTGCTAAGGTGTCTTCGAGTGCCTTAATAAATACCTCTTGCCAACTATTCTCACCGAGCATTAAGAAATTATCTGGTTGCTCATTAATGAGTTGCCACAATGGAACTTCTATTTGATGGCGAATACTTTTGAAACTAAACGCTTTATCAAGGTTAAATAGAGTGCTTTTTAACTCGCTAAAAACACTATCCCTCATATTGATTCTAAAATTTCGAACTAAACGATAACTAACAGAGTCAGTACTTGCTCTTAATTCAGTAGCATTTTCTAATAACTCTTTTGCTTGCTGAAAGCTTTTATTTTCTGCAACCACATGCTCAGTTAAAACATCTTCAAGAATAAACTGCTGCCAGCGTTTTAAAAATACAGCCTCATCATCTAAACCTATTTTAAGCAGAGACTGTTCGTCAAACGTTTCTTGATTAAATAAACTATTTCTAATTTGTTTTGAGCGAGCACCGAGAGCGTAGCCACCGTTACCAATTTTTTCGTACATATCACCGCCAATTACGCGTGAGTTAGCTGTCCAAAGCCTATGGTGCTCAGGATTTATAAGTTGCGGATATTGCGCTGGCGATAAGTAGCCCAACCATTGATTTTCACCTGTCGCCCAAGATTGAGGTGTTTCACCTAGCGTGCCCTTCTTATTTGGAATAGGCCCAATAATTGTCCAGCCAATATTCCCATCTTTATCTGCAATCAACATATTTTGTGAAGGAATACCTGAGCGAGCGGCTATATCAAAAGCTTGCGATACATTCTGAGCTTTTTCTAATTCAGTCGCCACCATATTGATCGCCTCTTTATCGTGTGCAACCCAACGATATGCGAGTAATTTCCCTTGATGGTTGGTACCTATAATAGGTCCCCAAATGGTTTCTGTGACGGTTATTTCTTCAGCCTCTTGACCTTTGACCGCAATTATCTGTTTATGGATAGTAAAATCCTGGTAACCTGAGGGTGTTAAATACTGGCTTTTATCCGCATTGGTCGATAGAAGAATAACATCGCTATAATCACCATAGCTGTTGGTAAAACCCCAAGCTACATTTCCATTACTACCGATTACCATATTGGGTGTGCCTGGCAAGGTAGCACCGGTAATTTTAATTTGTTTTTTATCTGTAGTTGGACTGTCAGTATCAGGGTATTCAAATGAAGCACGAAACCAGGTATTAGGGACACGAATACCTAGGTGCATGTCATTTGCAACGATGCCACTTCCTGTAGTGCTTAAATCTCCTGCAATAGCCCAACTATTTGAGCCAGGAAGATAATCACCTTGATACTTATGTTCATTTCTTTTAGCTAATTCAGTATTCTTTTTATCAGTATCATTAATATTGAAGCTTGAAGCTGAAGGCCAAGCTTTTTTAGGCATAGGTGATTGCGCAAATTGGCTACCATCAATCGCTGCATCCCAAATACTGCCTTTAGGGTCTAAAAACGCGTAAACATCACCAGATAAAACTGCTTTCATTAATCCGAGTGTTCGTTCGCGCTTTCCATCATGATATTGAAGATCTATATACATACTAAATATTGTTAAAATAGAGTCCTCTTCACTCCATTGTACTGGCTCTTGCTGTAATAAAAGGTATTCAAAAGGAGCTGAATTTAAATACTTTAATCCTTGGTTCACTCCTCGTGTGTAGGCTTTAATTAATTCAAGTTGATTGCTAGGTAATTGGCTGACTATGGCTCTTGCTCTTTCTCTAAAGCGATGTCTTCGAATTGACTTATCATAATCAAGAGCCCTAACACCAAATAAACTTGCTAACTCACCAGCAGCATTTCGTCTTAATAAGTCCATTTGAAAAAAACGTTCCTGCGCATGAACAAAGCCCAGTGCTACGGCAATATCACTTCTATTTTGGGCTTTTATAGTGACAATACCTTGTTCATCCCGATCAATGATGGCTGATTCTTTTAAACCAAAGACTGTTTTTATACCATCAAGCACAGGTAGTGCACCATCCACTTTACTGTAAAGCCAAGTGGATGCTGTTGCTATAACTAATAAGCTAACAAGCAGAGAGCCGGCGAGTACTTTTTTCAATTTGTTCATAGGTAAACAAGCTATCAAAGAAGAATAAAGTAGAGTAACGCAAAATACTCCTTGAGAATATTTTTAGTTAACATTTTTATTAAAAAATAGCGTTAATATGAAGAGTGAGGTTATCGGATGGGGACAGTATCTATTATTCTGACATTGAGGGAGATCGAAGTAGCCCTAAACAGAGCTTAGCTCGAATATGATTTACTAAAAGTCCCAAAGGTTAGAATTAATTGAACAGTGCTTGAAATGATATTGGACGCTTAGCTAAAACTAAAAGAACTTTCACATTTCTTCTCTATCACTTCACTTTCAGGCGTTGAAATTGTCGGCTCAGAGAGTACTTTACTATTAGGGCTAGTAAAGTATGAAATAAGTTGATGTAGTTTATCGTTAAAAACCATAGCGCTGGTAAAAAAATCATTGGAATTGTTCACAACGGTCAACGCAAGTTCTGAGCCTCTATCACTCACTCTTTTCGGAGCTGTTAAAATCAATCCCGTTGAAAAGCTATTATGATAATTGCTAACACTATTAATTAAGTCATTTTTATTAAATTTTGTAATTAATGTATTGTTAACGTTTAAATGTTGAACTTTAACGGCATGTTCGGCATTTGCAGGAGAAATATTAATTAAGGTTATAAATGTGATCGTAAAACTAACTAATAATAATTTAATTGATTTCATTGCTTATATCCTTTTAGCTATGCCTGTATATGTTTAAGTATTGAGTTTTCTAGTTTACCTAATTGTTACAATTATTACTTTAATGGTTGTTCACTTTTAAAGCTAGCGATATGAGATAAGTTGCTTCTTTCGCACGGTAGATGGCATCAGACTTTTAAGAGCGTATTTCAAAGATGCTGCGCTAGTTATTAAAAAGGAATCTCTTTATTATTAGAACTGGTTGGGCAGTTAAATATTTCAAACTATTTAAAACAGTAACAAGGTATAGCGACGTAACTGGAACGTGATGGATTAGTTAGTCGGATATATTAAAAAATGACAGTGTCTTTAATGAAAATCAACACTGGCGTTATCATTAATATAACGACAGTGTTGATTATGCTCGAAACCCTACTTCAGGTACCGAGTAAAATATAACTAGGATCTAGTTAAGTTGACGTTTCTTTTCTAAGCGGTATTGATGCAGTAAAGGCTCTGTATAACCATTAGGCTGTTCTACACCTGAAAATATTAACGCTGCGGCAGCTTTAAAAGCAATACTAGTACCAAAGTTAGCACTCATTGCTTCATAACTCTCATCATCTTCATTTTGCTTATCAACTATAGTCGCCATTTTCTCTAAACTTGCTTGAACTTGCTCAATGGTACAAATACTGTGCGTGAGCCAGTTGGCAATATGCTGGCTTGAAATTCTTAATGTTGCCCTGTCTTCCATTAGACCAACATCATTTATATCAGGTACCTTTGAACAACCTACGCCATGGTCAATCCAACGAACAACATAGCCTAAAATGCCCTGACAGTTATTATCTAACTCTTCAGTAATTTCAGTTTCACTCCAATTGGTATTTTCAGCCAGTGGAATTGTTAAAATATCGTCAATATTGGCTGGTTGACGTTTAGTTAGTTGTTTTTGTAGATCAAATACATTCACTCTGTGGTAATGCAGAGCATGTAATGTCGCAGCTGTAGGTGAGGGTACCCAAGCAGTATTTGCTCCAGCTTCAACATGATTGATTTTAGTCGCGATCATATTGGCCATTTGATCTGGAATAGGCCACATACCTTTTCCTATTTGTGCTTTTTGGCTAAAGCCACAAGCTAGGCCAACATCTACATTGTTATCTTCATATGCCCCTATCCAAGGCGTTAGCTTTATATCTGCTTTTCTTGCCATAGGGCCAGCCATCATAGAAGTATGGATTTCGTCACCTGTTCTATCTAAAAAGCCAGTATTGATAAATACGACACGATCTTTGGCAGCAAAAATACAGTTTTTCAAATTAACACTGGTACGTCTCTCTTCATCCATGATACCCATTTTAACGGTATTTTGAGGTAATGATAACGCAGCCTCTACACGAGAGAATAATGTATTAGCAAAAGCTACTTCTTCTGGACCGTGCATTTTGGGCTTAACAATGTAAATGGAACCTTCATTACTATTACTGAATTGGCTATTGCCTTTCAAGTCATGCAAAGCAATTAAAGATGTGATCATTGCATCAAGTATACCTTCAGGTACTTCATTACCTTGACTATCAATAATGGCATTGTTTGTCATCAAATGACCAACATTTCGTACGAACATTAAGCTACGACCTTTAAGGGTAACAGTATCGCCATTGATTGTTTGAACACTCAGATCATTGTTCATCGTGCGGGTGATAGTTTTACCATTTTTATTCAATTCAGCGGTTAAGTTACCCGTCATTAGCCCTAACCAATTTCTGTAGGCTAATACTTTATCTTCGCCATCAACTGCTGCAACAGAATCTTCACAATCCATAATGGTTGTTAATGCTGACTCAAGTACGACATCGCTTAATCCTGCAGCGTCTTCCTGACCAATAACACTGTTGTCATTGAACTGTAAGTTTAAATGTAAACCATTATGCGTGAATATCAATGACTCTGGTTTATTGATACTGCCAGTAAAACCGATGAATGCAGCAGGGTTTTTTAGTGGGGTTTGCTGACCGTCAGCCAAGCTGACCATCAACTGCTGTTCGGTTAGGTGGTAACTAACTGCTTGGCTATGATTACCCGTGACTAGCGGAATCACTTGATCTAAATATTCTTTGGCAAACGCAATAACTTTCTTGCCACGTATCGGGTTATAGGCTTTGCCTGGTTGTGCACCATTTTCATGACTTATTACATCAGTACCGTAGAGTGCATCATATAAACTACCCCAACGAGCATTTACTGCATTTAAGGCAAAACGAGCATTCATTATTGGCACAACAAGCTGCGGTCCTGCCATCAATGCTAATTCATTGTCTACATTACAAGTATTAATATTAAAATCATCTACTTGTGGAACAAGGTAATTAATGTCTGTTAAGAACTTTTTATAATGTGTGAAATTCAGTGGCTTATTGTCTTTATGGTAGCTATCAATACTTGCTTGTAAGTCATCACGCTTTAATAAAAGCTGTTGATTTTTAGGACTCAAGTCATTAATTATGCTGGAAAATTGCTGCCAAAAATGATCCGAGTTAATAGCGGTGCCAGGCAGTGCTTCTTTTTCAATAAAATCAAAAAGACATTGGCTTACTGTTAAATTCTCTATCGTTACTGTCGCTACCATTGTTACTTCACCTTATATTCAAAAACTTTACGTTTAAAGCGTCAAGAATGTTTGAGTAAACATTTCTACTTAATCGCTGCTTTACCTACTATGGAGTCAAAGCAGCACTAAAAATACATCTTAGTGATAATCCTATGGCTTATTATCACTGCTGGCAATAGTGCTTTAGCGACCCTCAGGATCTTGATGGACGTTAACTAGAATGATTGCCGCGCTAAGTCACTGTTAATTAATATCAATTTGTCTTTTTGGCGAGGGTTTATGTACGACAATACACATTATTGTACTTTATGATAAACACCATTCATATCATGAATGGTGTGCGATGAATTAACGTTGATACTGGCTTAAACAGTTTAGTAAAACCATTGTTGTATTAAAGGGATTAGCCAAGGGCTGATTAGTGCGGTGAGTATAGCGGATAAAATTAAAGCCACAGAACTATATGCACCATGTTCAGCACTCTTACGAACAAGCACTGCAGTGCCAATAACATGGCTGGCACTACCTATGGCCAAACCCTGAGCCTTAGCTGAATTAACGCCAATAAAACTTAGCCATTGCGGCCCTAATAATGCGCCAAATAAACCAGCAATTAAGATAGCAAAAGCCGTGATAGAGCTATCACCGGATAATTGTTCTGTTAATGTGATGCCTATAGGAGTGGTGACAGATTTTAATGACAAAGCGACAGCAATCTCTGGTGCTTTTATCAGCCACATGGCGAGTAAAAAGCTTACGGTAATCACCACAGTAATGCCTAAAATTAAAATAGCGGTCATTTCACGCCAATAGAAACGTATTTGCTTAAATTGCTGATAAAGAGGTAATCCTAGCGCAACAATTGCAGGCTCAAGTAAAAGGTTAAGTACCTCTGTTGTATGACTATATTCTTGATAATTAATATCAACTAATAGTAAGAAGGGCACTAATATACTAATAGTAAAGAGCATTGGGTTTAGCCAAATATATTGCCATTTTTGTTGGCAAGCGGCTGCAAATTGATAGGTTGCTATGGTGATTATGGTAAAAAATATACTCGCCAATATAGGGCTATTAACAATGAAAGTACTCAACATTAGTTTGAGCCTGTTGCAGTTTTGCTATCGCTATTATCTGGCGTTATTAAATAATGCTCGCTCAAGTAACCAATAACAGTAAGTAAAATAAACGTCGAACTACAAATGATAAACACTAAGGCAAGACCATGTTGTTGGATGAGTTGAAAGTGGTTGATGATTCCCATACCTGCGGGTACGAGACATACCCCCATGTGCTTAATAAACCACTGATTAGTTTTGGTTATTTTTTCTGGACTGAACCAATTGAACTGTAAAAAAAGAGCATAAATAATCATGCCATATAAACTAGCCGGTAAAGCTGCTAAAAGATAATTAGCAAGCTTACCGAGCAATAAACAGATGCTGATAGCGAAAATGGTATAAAGCACATTTTTCATAGTGAGTTACATATTCTCCTGGCATTTAAGTGCAGCAGCAATAACTAATTGCCTAAACCAAATATGACTGGCATCGTGATGAAGTAAAGGACTCCAGATCATTTTTAACTCAATATCAGGGATCTCAAAAGGAGGCTTTATAATAGTGTAATTGCTGTCGTTCTTGTGCAGCTGTGCTGCTTTGGTCGGCAAAGTCGCAATTAAGTTATCTTCATAAGCTAATTGCATAGCAACATGGTAATTACGAGTAAAAACCTTAATATCTCGCTTTTTACCTAAGCGGGCGAGCGCTTCATCAACCCAACCGAGCTTTTGAACGTCCTTAGGATCCATTCCCACACCAACGCCAAAACCTGTCTTTGAAACCCAAACATGTTTCGCACCTAAGTAAGCATTTAAGTTAAATTTACTTACTAAGGGACTATCAGCGCTTAACAAACAAGAGAAAGAGTCACGCCATATGGCTTTTTGGTGAAAGGATTGCGGTAATTCATCAAAGCGATTGATCGCCATATCAATCTTACCGGCCTCAACATCATGAAAGGTCACATCACTGGGAGTCATGATATCAAGGGTAATATTGGGAGCAACTTTATTTAACGACCTTAACAACGTAGGAATTAAGGTTGAGGCGGCATAATCACTGGCCATAATTCTAAAGACACGTTGACTTTTTAATTCATTAAACTCTTCTTCACCTTGCAATGCCTCTTCTAATTCAAGCAATATTTTGCGAATACTCGGTGCTAACGCTCGAGCGCGTTCTGTGGGAACCATACCGTCAGAAGTACGCACTAAAATAGGATCATTAAATAAAGTCCTTAGTCTTTTTAAACCGTTACTCATTGCAGGTTGCGTAATGTTAAGTTGACTCGCCGCCCGTGTAACATTCTTTTCTCGTAACAATACGTCTAAATAAATAAGCAAATTTAAATCAATTTTGGAAATATTCATGTGATTAATGGCTCTCTTAATAAATATAAGTCAGGTAGATATAAGCTAAATTCGGGGCTATTTCAATGAAATTTTATCACTATAGTAATAAAAAGTACCTAATTAGATCGATAAAATGGAATTGATATTCATCGTGTGAATGATGGTAATGTAGGTTATATATTTTAAAAATACTAAAGACATGGGGTATGATTTTTGTAGTCCGGTGTGAAAGCTTCTTTTTTGAGATTCATTCTGAGGTTAAGGCCTCAAGTTTAGTCACTCTAAGTAGAACGTTAATCAACCTTTACTAATAAATATTATTTAATCTACAACAAGACTTTTGGAGAATGTTATGTCTAACTATCAAAGTGCAATCGAAGCGGTTCAAGCGATTAAAGCAAAGGCAGGTAGCTCTTGGGATGCTATCAACCCAGAATCAATTGCTCGTATGCGTGCCCAGAACAAATTTAAAACTGGTTTAGAAATTGCCCAATATACTGCAGATATTATGCGTAAAGATATGGCTGCATTCGATGAAGACAAGACTCAATACACACAATCTCTAGGTTGCTGGCATGGTTTTGTAGGCCAACAAAAAATGATTTCTATCAAGAAACATTTTGATGGCAAAACTGACCGTCGTTATTTATACCTTTCTGGTTGGATGGTAGCTGCACTGCGCTCTGAGTTTGGTCCACTTCCAGATCAATCTATGCACGAAAAAACATCTGTAGCTTCTTTAGTTGCTGAGCTTTACACATTCTTACGTCAAGCTGATGCACGTGAACTAGGTGGTCTTTTCCGTGAACTAGATGCTGCTGCTGAAGGCGATAAAGCGGCAATCCAATCTCAAATTGATAACCACGTAACTCACGTTGTGCCAATTGTTGCTGATATCGATGCTGGTTTTGGTAACGCTGAAGCGACTTACTTAATGGCTAAGCAAATGATTGAAGCCGGTGCTTGTGCTCTTCAAATTGAAAACCAAGTAGCTGATGAAAAGCAATGTGGTCATCAAGATGGCAAAGTAACGGTTCCTCATGCTGATTTCCATTCTAAGATTCGTGCATTACGTCATGCTTTCTTAGAGCTAGGTATCGACAACGGTCTTATCGTTGCACGTACTGACTCTGAAGGTGCTGGTCTTACTAAAGAAATAGCTGTAGTTAAAGAGCCAGGCGATTCAGGCGATATCTATAACTCTTACTTAGATGTTGAAGAAATCAGCGTAGCTGACATGGAAGAAGGCGATGTATGCTTTAACCGTGATGGTAAATTAGTTCGTCCTAAGCGTTTACCTTCAGGTTTATATCAATTCCGTCAAGGTACTGGTCATGAACGTTGTGTATTTGACTGTATTGGTGCACTTAATGCTGGTGCAGATCTACTTTGGATTGAAACTGCAGTGCCTACAGTACACGAAATTGCAGGCATGATGAATGACGTTCGTAAAGTTCACCCAGATGCGAAACTTGTTTATAACAACTCTCCTTCATTCAACTGGACGTTGAACTTCCGTCAGCAAGCATATGATGCAATGGTTGAAGCCGGTCAAGATGTATCTGCATACGTTCGTGGTGACTTAATGAAGGCTGAATATGACGCAACTGAATTGTCTGCAGTTGCTGATGAGCGCATTCGTACTTTCCAAGCAGATACTGCACGTGAAGCAAACGTTTTCCATCACTTAATCACGCTACCTACTTACCACACTACTGCGTTGTCTGTTGATAACTTAGCTAAAGAGTACTTCGGTGAACAAGGTATGCTTGGTTACGTTAAAAAGGTTCAACGTGAAGAGATTCGTCAAGGTATTGCGTGTGTTAAACATCAAAACATGTCCGGTTCTGATATGGGTGATGACCATAAAGAATACTTTGCCGGTGAGAACGCACTTAAAGCTGGCGGCGCGAAAAATACGTCTAACCAGTTTAACTAATATTCGTACTCATTAGTTATTAAAAAACCAGTCTTTAAGACTGGTTTTTTGTTTTTAGCACAGTAATATCATTAGTTTAATGACTATTTTTATTAAGCGATAATAGTGAAGCACAAAAAAAAGGCTGCCTTCTTAAGTGAAGTACAGCCTTTATAATGTCTCTAAGAAAGAGTGTTTAGCTTAGAAGCTATAAACTAAGGTTACTGATGTTTCAGTGTTAGTATTTTCAAAACCTTCTTCTACTTCAGTATCGTAATCAACACGAAAAGCAAACTTAAACTGTAATGAATCAATTAACTTAGTAGTTAAAGACGTTTCTGATTTATAGACACTGTTTTTATCAGATTCAAATGCTTGTTTAGCAACAAAATATTGCTTAAATTCTACAAAGTCATTGATCTGTTTAGTATATAAAGCTTGAGCTTGAATAATTGCAGCCGTTTCAGTCGTCTCAGCTATAGCAGGAGTAGTTGGTGTTGCGTCTATTGAGCGAATTACATCGTATTTTACACCAGGGCCAACATCAGCAAAAAATGAACTGGTTTCAGTTTCCCACCAGTGACGACCCCAACCCACAGAAGCAGAAGTTTGGTAAGAGAAACCGCTGAACTTATCTTGTTCGTAATAAGCGTTGCCGTAAATGTAGTTTTTACCACCTTCTTCTAGTGAGTAGTTAGTTTGACCTAAGATGTCCCACTTATTATCTGTGCTTTCAAATGAATCTTTACCAGTAACTTCGTCTTCTTCTTCAAGCTTTTTAGCCAACGCATTAAAAGCTAATAGGTTCAACCATTGACCTTCTTCATGCTTGATATTCAAAGCCGCTTTGATATCGCCACTTTTAGTGTTACCCGTTTTAAATAACATACCTAACTCGGCAGAAATAGTTAACGATGGTTTTTCTTCAGCGACAGCTTCTTCAGCTAGGGCATATTGGCCCGAAAAGGGTAATAAAAGAAGTGTGGCAATAGCTATTTTAGATTTCATGTTCATCCTTAAAAAATGGTGATTAATTTAATATTTTGTTGATGTGTTAAATTTTACGCGATCCTATCAAATTTTGGCTATATAGCCAACTTGTAACTAAGTGTGGCAAGGTAAAATTGAATCAAGTTTTGTGTTATCGACGTAATTCACTTAAATAAGCAACAAAATTCTATGTTTTTTAGATTTTAGCTAATCAAGAGTAATAGTTATTCTTGATTATTTTGCTCGCTGGATAATCTTTACTTCTTAATAACCTTTAATAAATAATCATCATTCAATGAATCGTATCTTCATTGTTTATTTGGGAATAATACCATTCCATCTAAGAAAGTGATCGCTTAGCGAGAATTTAAAGGTTTAGAGGCAAGGCATTGATTGCCAGGAATAGTTATTCTATTGTTTAAATCAATAACGCAGCATATAAGCCTTTAAAACTCGCCCTTCGGGAACGCATTGGCATCATGATAAAGGCACAAAATTTGTTTGATGTAGAATAACTATATCAACACATATTTTGCTTTTTCTCATATCGCCAATGCCGTTCTAAGTGGTCACTTCTTTAGATGGATTGGTATAACAATAATATCTCCATCTGTTAGGCCTGATATGATTGAAGCAAAGCCTGATTTAGACTCCACTCCGAGCCGCACGAAACGTCTTTGACTTTGTCCGTCAATTAGCACATTTACAAAGTCGAGTTGACCTGAATTAGAAACACTACTTGCTGGCACATATAATTTTTCTATATTACCTGCAGGAATTAATAAACGGGCATACATTCCGGGTAATAAATTTTCTTGATAGGGTAGGCTTACCTTTATCAGGAAACTACGAGAGCCCGTATTTGCAGCAGGCACTATTTCTTCTACCAAACCGACTAACGTTTGCTTCATTGTTGGTAGGTCAATTGTAATACGTTGTCCTTGCACGAGCGTCAGTGCGAGTTGTTCACGAACTTGCGCTTCTATACGTAAAGAAAGAGGGTTGTAGAGAGATAATAATTTCTCGCCTGCTTGTGCTGTGTTACCGGGTTCGGCAAAACGGTCAATTATTTTTCCATCAATGGGCGCACGAAGTGTGGCGTAGCTTAATGTCGTTTGCGCTTGAGCTAAGTTTTGTTTGGCAGCGGTGAGCTCTGCCTTAATACTTTGATAATCCGCTTTGCTCTTATCTAAATCAAATTGTGAAGCAATTTTCTTAGTAAATAATTCTTGAGCTCGTTGAAGGTTTTTCTTCGCCTCCGTGTATCTTGCCGCCATGGCATTGACTTGTTCACTCGCTTGGATAACGCTCGATGATAGGTCATTATTCTCTAGTGTAATTAACACATCACCTTTTTTTACATTGTCGCCAGAGCGCACATTAATCTTATTAATTCGTGCGAGAAGTCTTGAAGAGATAATTGTCGCTTGTTTTGCCGTAATGCTCGCGGCAATACTTTCGAATACTCTCTCAGTGCTGCTCTTTACCGTATAACTCGTCGAATTTACTAATTTGGCAGAAGACTGTTCAAAATCTGGAGGAATTTTACTGTTAAACGACCCGGCTAACCAAGCCACCATGAGTAATAATATAATCAACGCTAACATTGGCATAATAACTTTTTTCATGGTTTTCTCTTGTTGAGTTTGAGGACTATTCATGATGAAACCTTGCTAACGAGTGCTTTTGTTGATGTGTTGTCTGCATCGTTACTATCATCGAAAACTAAGGAGTAAACGATAGGTACTACAAGTAGAGTAAATACTGTTGAAGAGATAATGCCAAAAATAATTGCAATGGCGAGTCCACTAAAAACAGGGTCTAAGGTGATAATTAAATTACCTAATAAGGTAGTACCAGCTGTTAGTAATACAGGTCTCATTCTTACCGCGCCTGCTTGAATTAGCGACTCTTTGATTGAAGCTCCTTGCTGCTGCGCTTGGCTGATAAACTCAATTAATATTAATGAATTTCTAACGACAATGCCTGCTAGGGCAATCATGCCTATCATTGCTGTGGCGGTGAATAAAATGGGATCAGGTGCACCGGCAATGTATCGTTCACCAAATTGATTTAATAAAAAGAAACCCGGCATAATACCAATAACCGTTAATGGAATAGCTGACATTATAATGCCTGATAAAGCCGCCGATCCTGTTTGGATACGTAGCACAATAAAAATGGCTGTTAGTGCAAAAGCAAAGGCTAAGCCCATATCACGAAAGACTCTAATGGTGATACGCCATTCACCTTCACCGCTAAATGAAAGCTCAATATCATCGGGTAATTGCCAAGTATCACCACCGCCATTAGCGATGAAGCTACGTTCTTGCCAATCACTCTGTTCAGTATTTTTAACCTTTTCAATATTACTGCTATTTTGCGTTGATACTAAGTCACTATTGATGTCAGCAATGACTTCAGCAGGGGTTCGTCCAGAAATATCAGCAGTGACATAAACAACAGGCCTTAAATCTTTATGGAATATAGGTTTATCACGTGTGTGCTCTATAAATTTGCCTAGTTCACCTAAAGATACTAAGGGTTGTGGGGCTATATCAATGCCTTGCGGTGTACTGGTTTGTACTATGCCAGCTTGCCCTTTTAAAGAGAGGCGTTGTAAATCATTTAATGATTGGCGTTGCTCTAGTGGTATTTTTATATTGATAGCTAATGGAGAGGCTTCATTATCAAGGTGTAAGTAACCCGCAACATCGCCCTTTATTGCCACGCCGATAGTTTGGTTAATACTTGCCGTCGATATACCTGATAGAGCTGCTTTAGTTTTATCACTAACGAAGCGTAACCGTGTTTGTTCGCCGCCCACAGTGGAATCAACATCGACCACAAAGGGTTCCGCTTTTAGGCGCTGTTCAACTAGACTTGCAGCCTTTTGCAAGCTGTCGTATTGGGTAAATTCATTACCATAAATTTCGGCAACCAAGGTATTTAATACTGGTGGGCCAGGTGGTACTTCTACCACACGTATTTTAATATCGCTGCTATGTGCCAATTCACTATTCAATGGCGCTAAATGCTCTCGCATTCTCAATACAATGGCATGAGATTGATGCTCACGTAGGCTTTTATCAAGTAACAGAACTCTCAAGTCAGCGAGATAAGGCGCATGGCGTTGATAGTACTGCCTAACCATACCGTTAAAATCTATGGGGGAAGGCAGTCCAACATAACTGGCAATAGCAGTGACTTCAGGCATTCGTTGTAATATTACTGATACTCTCTTGGCCGTAGCCGCTGTTTGCTCGAGAGTTGAATTCTCGGGCATATCAATGATGACTTGAACTTCATTTTTATTATCAAAAGGCAATAATTTAAGGGGAACCCAACGCATTATGGGTAACAAAGCGGCAAGTACAAATAATACTAGTACTAAGGACAGTACTGCTTTTCCTTTCGCACGACTGTCTAATAATGGGGTTAATACTTTACGATAAAATTGTTGAAACCCCTGTGAGTTAACTGCTTCAGTGGAATTTGTTGAAGCAGGTCTAGCTTTAATGAGTTTTCCAGCAAGCCAAGGGGTAACTAAAAACGCAACTAAGGTTGAACTGATCACACTGAGTGGGACATTAAAGGCCATTGGCGCCATATAGGGTCCCATCATGCCCGTTATAAAGGCTAATGGAATAAAGGCTAGTACAATAGTGACGGTAGACATGATCAAGGGTACGCGTATTTCATTAATAGCCGTGACAATGGCGTCATGTATATTGTTAGTCTTAGCTTTACCTTTTATTTTTGCCAAATAGCGTTCAATATTATCGACGCCAGTGATCGGGTCATCGACCAGTAAGCCGAGTGATAAAATCAGTGCGAATAAGGTCACGCGGTTAATGGTGTAGCCAAAAATCAGGTCTAAAGACAAGGTTATACCGTAACAAATAGGAACGGCCAAACCGACAACTACAGCAGATCGCCAGCCTAAGAATACACCGATAAAAACGACCACAGTAAAAACAGCGAAGGCTAAGCTGGTGGTTAAGTCATTGACCTTTTCGTCAGCGGTAGCACCATAGTCTCGTAAAATTTGAACTTCAACATTGGCAGGGAAAATAGCCGATTGTAATTGTGCTATTTTCTCATGCACTGCGTCGGCAACCGTTACTGCATTGCTTCCGCGTTGTTTGGCAACGCTAATAGTTACCATAGGGTAATCTAAACCTTCACCATTCATGTGATTGTTGGCAAAGTCTAGCCAGGTATAACTCGTTTGCTCTGCGGGACCATCAATCACGTTAGCAATATCTTTTAATAAAATAACGCTACCATCGATAACACTAATAGGGGTTTCTTTTAGCGCGTTTATATCTCGATAGGTATCGCCACTTTCAAGGGATATTGATTGATGAGATAGCGTTAGGTTACCGTGATTCTCAAGTACATTTGAAACCTTAATTGCATTAAAAATATCATTGACAGTCACTTGTCGTGCTGTCATTTTTTCAGGATCTATATTTACTTGAATTTGTCGTACCCGACCACCAACAACATTAACCTCGCTGGTGCTTTCGATCGTTTGTAAAAAAGTGGAGACTTCTTCTGCAAGGCGTCTTAAGGCAAAATCATCTATCTGTGTACTATCGGTGCTGTATAGCGCTAACATTACAATAGCGACATCATCTACTTCAATAGGTTTAACCCGCCAATTACTGACAATAGCAGGGATCTTCTCCGTATTAGCATGTAATTTGTTGTAGGTATTTAACAGAGCTTGTTCACGATTTTCACCGACAGAGAACCGCAGTGTTACCACCGATTGACTGCTGTTACTCACCGAATAAACATGTTCTACGCCTTTAACTTGTGCTAATAACTTTTCAAGTGGTGTGGTAACTAAGCGTTCTACTTGCTTGGCGTTAACGCCTGGAACATCAACGATGACATCGATCATCGGTACAACAATTTGTGGCTCTTCTTCTCGCGGCGTAAAATTCAGTGCCATCAAACCTGCAAGAATTGACAATATCAAAATAAAGAGTGGGATTTTACTATTGAGTACTTTACTTAGTAATGCGGCTGTAAAAGTCGTTCTAATGGTCATTATTAATTCACTGCTTACACTTACGCTTAAAGTTCAATGCTTTGTTCATCGCTACAAAATTTCGCATGTAAAACACGTAATAATTCTTCTATTTTCGGGTTAGCAATCCGATAAAATATCGTTTGAGACTCTCGCCTAGTCGTGACTATATTACTTTCCCTTAATTTGGCCAGATGCTGTGAAAGCGCTGACTGTGAAAGATCAATACGTTGATTTAAATCACCGACCGTCAGTTCATTGTCACTCAAACAGCATAAGATCATTAATCTATAGGGGTTAGATAATTGTTTTAGAATTCCGGCAACTTCGGTGGCATTCTCTAAAAGTTTTTGTTGTTCAGTATTCATAATTTTATCCATAAGAGCATATGTATTTTACTTTATACTTGTTTTCTAAATTAGTAAAGGCTAATATACTTAATATTAGCAATCACTAATGTTAAGTGTTGTTTTACAAACCACAGTAAAGCTAGCTGAAATATTAATGCAAATTTTTAAGGAAGTAGTCGTGACAATCAATGAAGCTCTTAGGTTAATCGCTGGCGTTATGATTTTATTATCACTTTTTTTAGCAGTTAATTACTCCCAAAATTGGCTATGGTTTACCGGCTTTATTGCTGTTAATTTAATACAGTCATCGTTTACAAAATGGTGTTTAATGATGACTATTTTAAAAAAAGTAGGCTTAAAAAGCCGTGCTTAGCAGTAAAAATGCAAACTACAATAAGTGATCCAGCTAAATTTTATTTAATACCAAATTAATAAATTAGTTTGGTCGATATATTTAACGGTAAAGGAATGAATATGTTAAAAACAATACCTGAAGTAATAGCACAAGCGAGAGAATCATTAACCATCATGACTGTTGAAGAGGCTGTATTGTTAGCCAAACAAGAAGATGGCGTGATTATTGATGTACGTGAGCCCAGTGAGTATGCTGAAAAATCAGCCGAGGGCACTATCAATATCCCTCGTGGCTTGCTTGAAATGAAAATGTTACAAAGCTATCCCAATGAAGCACAGCCTATTTTTTTACACTGCGCGACTGGCGCAAGGGCTATTTTTTCGGCAGAGCAATTGAAACGTGTCGGGTATCTAAATGTTTCAGTAATCACTTCAAGTTTAGATGATATTTGTAATGCTTGGTGTTAGTTGATTAAGGTTATCTCAAGGTACGATAAAGTAAATTAGTAACAGTTTTTCTTAAATTAACTTTAGTAAAGTGGAGTGGAGAATGGCAACCCCTGTTGTAATTGACTATTACAGTGATATTTTATGCGTTTGGGCATGGATAGCGCAGCGACGCAATGAAGAGCTAAATGACAAGTTATTAGGCAAAATTGAGTGGCGATACCATTACCTTGATATATTTGGTGATGCGAGTAATAAAATTCCTAATCAGTGGCAAGATAAGGGAGGATTCACCGGTTTTTCAAAGCATATTCAAAAGGCTGCTGCCCCTTACCCAGATGCGCCTATTAATACCGAATTGTGGAAAAGTGTTCGTCCCAATTCATCGGCTAATCCACACCTTGTTTTAAAAGGAATTGAGTTAACTCTGGGCGCAAATGTTAGTATAGAGCTTGCGCTTTTATTTCGTCAGGCGTTTTTTATGGATGGTAAAGATATCAGTCATTTAGCCGTATTATTTGGCCTTATTGAGAAAGCTGGCTATAGCGTAGATGAAGTAAAGAAATCGATAGATGATGGCAGCTCAATAGCTGCTTTAATGGCTGATTATCAACAAGCTAAGTTGCTGTCTTTAAAGGGAAGTCCTACCTATATCATTGATAATGGCCGGCAGGTACTTTATGGCAATGTGGGTTATCGGGTATTGTTAGCCAATATTGAAGAGCAATTAAAAACGCCTGTAAATGAAGCAAGTTGGTGTTAAATTCTTCAGACCAATAATTAATGTTAATTCGTAAAATGGCTTTTGATTGATAAGATTAAAAGCCATTTTTATATAATATATTTACAAGGATGAGTACCGATACTATAAGCCTGAATATAGTTACACAATATCTGTTACAGGCCCAATATTATGAGTGATTCGGTTTAATTTACAGCCAGCTCGGGATAATATCTTGTTTGATAATCTCATCATAACTTGGGCGTTTTTTTACTACTGTAAACTCATTACCCTTCACCATTATTTCAGGCGCCAACATACGCGTATTATAGCTAGATGACATCACTGAACCATAAGCGCCACTGCTCATAATCGCAATTAAATCACCTGCATCAGACTCATGCACTTGCCTTGCTTTAGCAAACGTATCGCCTGTTTCACAAACCGGACCTACTACGTCATAGGTTTTTAATGCGTTAGTGCCTTTATTGACGGCAATGATTTGATGATATGCTTCATACATGCTCGGTCTGATTAAGTCATTCATTCCTGCATCAAGAATCAAAAACTGCCGCTCTTCACCCGTTTTAACAAAAACAACACTTGAAACAAGAATGCCTGCATTGCCTAATAATGAGCGACCTGGCTCAATAATTATTTTGCAATTAAGGTGACCAAGTTGCGCCTTAACTAAATCAGCATAGCTTTGCTTACTCGGAATGATTTCATCAAGGTAGGTAATACCTAGACCTCCGCCAACATCAACAACACTAATCTCATGACCGTCTGCTCTTAATTCATTAACAAGTTCAGCAATTCGTTGGTACGCTTCTTCAAAGGGAGCCAAGCTGGTTAGTTGAGAGCCAATATGTACGTCAACACCTTGTACTTTTATGCCTGGTAAGGATGCTGCGCGTTTATAAGCAATTCTAGCTTTTGAAATGGGCACGCCAAACTTGTTTTCTGCTTTTCCTGTGGAAATCTTTGCGTGGGTTTGTGCACAGACATCAGGATTAATACGAAAAGCTACCGCAGCGGTTTTGTTAAGAGAAGTGGCTACTTTTGATATCAATTCTAGCTCTGGCTCAGACTCAACATTAAATTGAAAGATACCTAAAGATAATGCGTAGTGAATTTCTTCTTCGGTTTTCGCGACACCAGAGTAAACAACTTTATCCGCTGGAATACCTGCGGTGATTGCGCGGCGAATTTCACCCATTGATACCACATCTGCGCCTGAGCCTAATTTAGCTAAGGTGGCAAGAACGGCTTGGTTACTATTGGCTTTTACGGCGTAACAAATTAGGGCATCTTGGCTACTAAAAGCGCTTTGATATGCTTGAAAACTTGTTTCAATGGCTGTGCTTGAATAGCAATAAAAAGGAGTTTGTACATGCTGAGCAATATCGCTAAGGGCAATATCTTCAACAAACATTTCATTATTTTTGTGCGGAAAAAAGCTAACTGGAGTCATAGAATAATCATTGAGTATTGAGCAAACAGAATGTAACTAAATCTATGCTAACTTGTCGCACTATTCAAGGGCTAAGTGCAATATCAACAAGGTAAAATGTTATAGCTCATAACTTGAATCAATTGAGGAATGATTATGCCAATGTTTTTTAGTAATCAGTGTATATGTTTGGGTATATAACCATCAACCTTGTTAAAACAGGTTGGTGGTTATTATTCTGGTGTTAGTTTAAGGTTAAAATAGAATTAACCTAACCTAACCTAACCTAACTGAGCAAGAGCAGATTTTAATTCATCTAGCATAACAGGGTTACTGATTGCTTGTTTTTCACTATCGAAATTATCGAAAAAACTAGGAATCGAAACGCTACCTTTTACATCACCAGCAAAATAAGGTGCAGAGCCTGTGGCGGCAGTTAATACCGTTTGAGCGCCACCCGGTCCTGGTGATGTTGCTAGTAATACCATGGGTTTGTTCTGAAATAACTTCTGATCTATACGAGAAGTCCAATCAAATAAGTTTTTATAGGCTGCAGTATATGAACCGTTGTGTTCAGCGAATGAAATGATAATAGCATCGGCTTGACCTAGTTTAGCGAAAAAAGACTTTGCCGCTTCGGGCTGACCTAACAATTCTTCTTTATCTTGACTAAATAATGGCATTTCATAATCATTTATATCTAATATCTCAACAGTAGCATTCGGTACTAATGAAGCGGCGTATGTGGCTAATTGTTTATTGATTGATTTTGAACTGCTGCTGGCTGCAAAGGCTAATAATTTCATAATAATGCTTCCTATTGTATTTATAAATTAGATAAATTAATGGTGATAATTTTAGCCTAAATAATATAATTCAGACTTAAAACTTAATATGTAGCTAGTATATAGCTATAA
>OJHK01000638.1_pt1 | contig 20204 bp, 17 predicted proteins | sample 1595161 | NCBI WGS metagenome assembly OJHK01 (sample SAMN05416842, study PRJEB24817) | seawater metagenome | isolation source: Sea water | place: Canada:Atlantic | collected 2013-07 | reverse complement strand
GAGAGGTCTCGTGGGCTCGGAGATGTGTATAAGAGACAGGTAGGCTTGCGCTTAAAGCAAATATTGCTCTTAGGATAAACCCTAAATTTGAGCTTAAATCTTCGGGTATGAAAATGTCTGGAGGGTCAAAACCTTTTGGCATCGATGAAGAGCAAGTACCTGAAATTCTAAAAGGTCTTAATTTAACACAAATCAATTTACGTGGTTTTCATATTTTTGCTGGTTCACAAAATCTCAATGCCGAAGCTATTATCTCAGCACAACAGCAAACTTTCATGTTAGCTGAAGAATTAGTTGCGTTATCAAGCGAAATCACTAAAAGTAAAATTGACTATCTCAATATTGGTGGAGGTTTTGGTGTCCCTTACTTTGCTAATGAAACATTACTCGATGTAGAAGCGGTAGCTAATAGTCTGCAAATACTTTTGAAAAAACATAAAACATTAGTGACGGGTTTAGAGCTAATATTGGAGTTGGGGCGATACCTTGTGGCTGAAGCTGGCATTTACGTGAGTAAGGTCATTGATAAAAAAGTTTCGCGCGGTACTAACTATTTAGTTTGTGATGGCGGTTTACACCACCATCTTGCTAATTCAGGTAATTTCGGTCAAGTCATTCGAAAAAACTATCCGGTAGCAATAGGAAATAAACTCAAAGGAGATGTTCAAGAGCTAGTGAACATCGTTGGTCCCTTATGTACCCCGCTTGATATATTGGCAGATAAAGTCATGTTACCTGAAGCGAGTATGGGAGATTATGTTGTTATTTTTCAATCGGGTGCTTATGGTGCTTCAGCCAGCCCACAAAATTTTCTGAGTCAGCCTCAAGTAAGTGAACTATTACTTTAAATTTTATCTTCGCATAATTACAGATACGTTGCCTTAGCGACTATACTGAAATTAGCCTAGTTATTTACAATTTCACCATGGAATAAATAATGAACTGGAACAAACGATTATTAGACACACCTGTTATAGGTGAGATCACCAAAAGAATTGTCTCAGCTAAGGCAAATAGAGAAGCGCATAGCATTTCGGATCATTTCACCCAATTTTTACAGCCATGTGTTGCCAACAATCAAACTTTAAAAGAAGAAGCATTTAAAATTCGTCATAATGTTTACTGTGAAGAACTTGCTTTTGAAGATGTTAGAGATAATGGTCAAGAAGTGGATGAATTCGATCAGCAATCAATTTTTTCTTTAATCAAGCATAAACCGTCAGGAACATTTACAAGCTGTGTTCGCTTAGTTACTTCAAATGGTCCGGATGAATTACTTCCAATTGAAAAGTATTGCATGGCCTCAATTACTAACAAAGAGCTTAGTCCTGAACACTTTAACCGCGATGAAATAGCTGAAATATCACGCTTAGCCGTTAAATCTGATTTTCGCCGCCGTAAAGCCGATAAATATAAGGGCTCGAGTACAGGGGTCATCAGTGAAGTTAGTTATTCAGAAACAGAATTACGTTGTTTTCCTTTTATCGCTATTGGTCTATATATGACAGCAGCCACTATGTGTATGAATACTGGTATTCGCCATGTGTATGTCATGATGGAACCAAGGCTTGCCCGCAGCATGAAATTTATTGGTATTAATTTTAAGCAACTTGGAGATCCTATCGATTATCATGGTATTCGAGCTCCTTATTATATTAATCCTGAAATCTTTATGAAAAACCTCTCTCCTGGTTATAAAAGCCTTTACAGCACCATTGAGAAAGATATTGGATCACAACTAAATCAATTAGATTTAGCCTAAAACATTACACTGGATAGCCGCTAAGTACGCTTTATGTCACAAAAACTAACTTCCCTTATTGAAAATTTATTAGACACTGATTCGAGTTTATCATTTGATCCTAAGCAACTTTCCCGCTTTATGCTTGGCACTGAAGGTTTAACTTATTTTGAGAAAAAGCAAAGAAATATACTGGCTATTATCAGACTCACTCAGTCCCATGAGATCAAAGCATTACTTGATTTAGCCAACCACTGTGCCACAGATGAAGAACTCGCTTTTTCTCTTTACCCTATTAGCACAGGCAATAACTGGGGTTATGGAACGAGTCAACCGGCAGGCACAGCTAAAAACATTATTCTGTTGGATTTAGGTCTGTTAACCGATATAAAAGACTTTGACAGTGAATTGGGCTTGGTAACGATTGAACCAGGTGTTACTCAACAGCAACTGTGTGATTATTTACAACTGCATAATCATGATTATATGGTACCTGTCACAGGTGCAGGACCAGATTGCTCTATACTGGCCAACGCGTTAGAGCGCGGATACGGTATAACCCCCTATACCGACCATTTTGCTGCCGTTAACAGTATTCAAGGTTATTGGGCCAACGGCACACCTTATCAGTCAGCAGTAAATGAGTTGGATGCCAGCGATGATAAATTCGTTGATAAGACGTTTAAGTGGGGACTTGGTCCTTATTTGGAGGGACTATTTACCCAGTCTAACCTTGGTATAGTCAGCCAAATAACCATTCGACTAGCCAAAAAGAAAGCTGATTTCACTTCTTTTTTTATCCAAATGGATGATGATGAACTTCTTGAACAAGCAGTTCCATTAATACGACAAGTATTACAAGACTACGAAGGCATTGTTGGTTCAATTAACTTAATGGATCAACGTCGACTATTATCAATGTTTGCCAAGAACCCTAAGGGTAATGACACGCATCAGGTAATGGCAAATCAAGATATTGCAAAATTAGCTAAACAATTACAAGCACCTAATTGGACTATTGTCGGTAGTATTTACGGCAGTGTAGGCGTGGTCAAAGCAGTAAAAAAAGAAATTAATCGTATTTTTAAACAACTGCCATGTAAACGAATATATTCAAATAGCCTAATCATCGTTGTTGCCAATAAAGTTATTAAATACATTCCCTCATTCTTAGTGAATAGAGTACCGCCTTTATCTGTTGCAGTAGAGCAACTTGATTCATTTAATAAGGGTAAAGAGATTATGCTGGGCAAACCAAATAAAGTTGCCTTAAAACTCGCTTATTGGCGTCATAAAGAAACCGTAGGATTTGATAAAAATAAATTATCTCCTGGAGAGGATGGCTGCGGTTTACTTTGGTATGCACCATTAGTAACGATGAAAGCAAGTAAGATGAGAGAATTTGTCGAGTTTGTTAGAGCAACGTGTCCAAAATATAATATCGAACCATTTATTACTTTTACCAATCTAAAACACGACTGCGTTGACAGTACAATTCCTATCGTTTTCGATTTAAGTAATCCTCAGGCAGTCACTGATGCGCATAATTGCTTAAAAGCTCTAGTAACCGAAGGTCTAAAAAAAGGTTTTGTCCCCTACCGACTTAACATAGATCAACAACAGTGGTTACTTAATAAAGACACTGATTTTTGGCAAACAGTTAACAAAATAAAAAGCAGCTTGGATCCATATAATATCCTTAGCCAAGGAAGATACAATCCCAAGTAGTTATTTACCTACCAATAAAATAATATTTTTACCTATATTTTAACTAAAAAAGCCCAATAGATTCATGCCTATTGGGCTTTTCATTATCCAAAACTCCCTAAGTGGCAGCTAAACACTAATAAAGCATTGAAGCACTAGGGTTTAAAATTGACAGTAAACCTAAACGTTCTAAATCACAATAATCAACGGCATTTTCAAGCATTTTTTTATCAATACAAATTGGCTCTAATTGTTCTTTAGTTAACAAGTCACTGTAATCAATATTTTGATCTTTAAACACTTGTTGCTTACTCATCACCCGTTTAGCAACATATAATAATTGAGTCTCGGCAGTGTATTGGCTTAGATCATCAATATCTTGATAACGAATAGGAGCAAAAATGCTATAAGGTAGTTGCCACTGTTTTAATAATTCAGCAGAACATTCACCAAAAGTGAAGCCTAAAATATCTTGTTGCTTCACCCAAGGTAATAAATTGATATCCTGACTTTCACAAGCAAGTTGTTTTTCTGTGGTAATTTGATGGACAACTAGTTCACCTAAATTATGTAACAAGCCCAAGATAAATAAACGCTCGGCATTTACTATGCCTAAACTAGTCCCTAAAAATTTCATCAACAACGCGCAATCAACACTCTTTACCCAAAAGTCATCGAGGTAATCTTGGTTTGCATCAATATTTTTAAAAGCTTCAGTTGTAAAATAGGCAATAACAAGATTATAAACTTCGGTAATTCCTAACACCAAGACAGCTTTAGAAATGGTATCTATTTTTCCTGGATAACTAAAAAAGGGGCTATTCGCCAACTTTAATACCGTACCTGAAAGAGCTGGGTCAAGCAGAATTACCTCTGAAATATCATCAATGGTAGATGATTCATCATCAATCAATTCTCTAATTCTGATAAAAGAATCCGATAAAACAAAAATTTCATTGGCTTGCTCTACATAATCATCCGCGGTCATCTTGTTACCTTTAATACTGCAGTCTAGAAATTCGACCTGTTAAGTCACCGAATAGATAAATTCAATCTTTGGCTAAATATAGCTATATACGAAGCGTTATTTTCAAGTTCAAGTTACTAATAGTCAATACTTATTTGATACGAGCTAAACTTCCTCATATTGATAACCCCTTTATCAAAAATCAAATACTGACCTTTAATTCCCAACAACACCCCGGAAACGGTTTCTGTTTTATCAAAATTAAAAGAACTAATTTTGGTTAAATATTCACTTACTGGGTAGTGAATTTCTTGCACGCTTTCATTTAGCTCTTGCACTGCGTCACTACCAAATTTGAGTCTAAGTTGTGATAAACGCAAACTAATCTCTGGGATTAACTCTTCGGCTCTTGCTTTAAGGTCTATAGGCTCTGGCTCACCTTTTAACATGGCGCGCCAATTGGTTTTATCACTGATGAACTCAGCTAAAGCAGTCTCTACTAGACCTGACTGTAAGCGAGTACTCACTTTAAATATAGGTAGAGCTTGACAAGCGCCTTGATCAATCCAGCGAGTAGGTAATTGCGTATGTCGAGTTATGCCAACTTTCAACCCCGAACTATTGGCTAAATATACATAATGATCAACCATGCAGTTTTTTTCACCCCATTCTGGCTCACGACAAGTGCCTAAATGAAAGTGACAGGTTTCCGGCTTCATAATACATAAGTCACATTGAGCAAGTTTAGCCATACATGGGTAGCAATAACCTTGGGAGTAACTTTTCTTAATGTTTTTTCCGCAGTGTTTACAGGCTATAGTGCCAGAAAAATGTAAGCTTATTTTCTTTCCTATTAAAGGGTTTAACTCAATACTCTGTTTAGTGCCATCACCATTGAGGCTAACTAACGGTAATTGGTATTGAACTAAATTATTACTATCAAGTTGCGCAGTAAGTTTTTCTACTGCACCGACGTCACTAATTGGCATAGTTGCTCTCTATTTTATATTAGGATTTAATGTTTATTTGTTCGTTTAGGATTTTAAATATATTCCTGTTTTTTACTAGAACTGTACTTTTTTTCGTGTTTGTTTGACGTCTTTACGGTTAGCCTTCCCGGTCAAGCGTCTTTGCACTGAACCTTTGGTTGGCTTGGTCGCTCGTCGGCTTTTTTGGACTACCATTACGGACTTAATGAAATCTTTCAATCGCTTTAACGCATCTTCTTTATTCATTTCCTGTGTTCTAAAGCTTTGAGCTTTAATAATAACGACCCCGTCTTTAGTCACGCGACTATCTTTAGAAGCAAGTAACCGCTCTTTATACGTTGCGGGTAAAGAGGAGCGTTTAATATCAAACCTTAAATGAATAGCTGTCGCCACCTTATTGACACGTTGGCCGCCATTACCCATAGCTCTTATCGCACTAAGTTCTATTTCCCAATCAGCCAAGCTGACATTGTTTGATATCTCAAGCACTTTTATTTACCATTTAGATACCTTCAATCTAGATACTAGTAATTATCACGTTATATGACAGAAAAAAATAAAACAAACACCTGGTGGGTATACTTTTTACGCTGTAACGATAATAGCCTATACGCCGGCGTTACCACAGATATCCATCGTCGAATTGACGAACATAATAACAGTAAACTTGGTGCAAAATATACCCGAGCAAGACGCCCCGTGAGCTTGGCCTATCTCGAAGAAGCCAATAACAAAAGCATTGCATGCCAAAGAGAGTACCAAATTCGCCATCTCACTAAAGTCAAAAAAGAACTGTTAGTAAGCAAATATAGCCAAACTAAGCAGGTCTGATCAGCTAGCTATATGCACTTTATTTCGATTTAACACTAAAGTACTGTTAGAATGCTGCGATCGAATGTCGTTTACTCACAAAATGAAGTTGCAAAGATGTCTATAAAAGAAATGTTTATTGAGAATTATTGCCCAATTAGTGCTGATAGAATCAGCTTCACACGCCAGCAAGGTAGTGATTTTGCTAAACAAGTAGCAGATGACTTTAACCCACTACATAATATTGATGCTAAACGCTTTTGCGTACCTGGCGATTTACTGTTTTCAATAGTAATTGCCAAATCAGGACTACATAAAAACATGACCTTCGATTTTTCAGGCATGGTTAGCGATGATGTTCACCTTACTTTTCCTCAGAACATCGATGATAGTTTTGATATAAAAGATGATAAAGATAAAACCTGTCTAAGTGTTCATGTTAGTGGCGAAAACACACATAATTCTGTACTGATTAATGCACTAACAAAAGCTTATGTCGATTTTTCTGGTCATACTTTTCCTGATATTTTAGTGAAATTAATGGCTGACAATAGCGTCATGATTAATCCTGCTCGCCCCATGGTGATGTATCAATCAATGTCTATTGATTTACATACACTAACGGCTGATTCGGTCACATTACAATTGGCTAAAACCAGTTTAACAATCGAAGGGAAGCGTGGTGATGCATGGCTTGAATTTGATTTATTATCGAATGATAAAGTTATTGGCCACGGTAAGAAGCATATGCTGTTGAGCGGTCTACGTACCTATGAGCAAGAGACGATTGATGCTATGGTAAACCAATATCGCGAGAGCAAAAAAAACTATCAAGCGTAAAGTAATTTACTGAGTATACTTCTGCTCAAATATGTCTCGCTGTTGTAATTTGTCTTCACTACAATAAGCAAAAACGTTAATACTTTTAGGACGCTGGCACTGAATAGGTTGTTGATAAAACTGCAGCCAAGCCAGCTTTTTATCTCCTTGATATTTTGATTTAATCACAATTGCACTATCTTGGTTAAACGTTACCCTCTTCTTCGATGAGTTGAGTATTGCCTTATTCAACTTGGCATAATGGCTAGTGTTTTTCTGCTTTTTCTTGTTCTTTTTAACTTTCTTTTTCTTTGTGCCATATTTCGATTTGAACGTAGATAAAGAGCTATTTTCACACTGCCACCACTTATCCCTCGCTTTATCTTCCTTTTCTCTCAAAGATTGCCCTCTTTTTAATGAGTAGCTTTTACGTTGCATCATTTGAGCATTATGTAACTTTTCTAATAAAGGTTTACACCTTTTTTTAGCGGATAAATTAGGACTAACAAGTAACAGAAAGATAAGCACAACAACAGAATAAAAAGTAGAGATAGTGTGTTTTTTCATCGTAGCAATCCTTGCTAATGTAATTAACTTCGCCAAATAAAGCTCTGTAAATTTAAACGCTCCATTTCTAAAATATAGACTAGACTTTACCTTTTACCAAGTATCATTAAAGGGAGTTTAGTGATGAATAAATATGTTCTACAGATTTTTTTTACCTGCATTTTATCAATCCATTTATCTTCTGCTGCACAACAAATACCGCAAAAATTTAAACCTAATATTCAGCATGGTGTGAGCTACCAAAAGGTCGATGACATCAGTCAGTATTATGTTTCTGAAAAACTTGACGGCGTACGCGGCTATTGGGATGGCAAGCAATTACTCACCCGACAAGGAAATATAATTCATAGTCCTAGCTGGTTTACTCAACATTGGCCAATATTCCCCATGGACGGAGAATTATGGCTTGGTAGAAATACATTCCAACGGCTACTTTCCTGTGTAAAAAAACAAGTAGCTGTAGAAGATGAAACGAAAAGTTGCTGGAGAAAAGTACGATTTATGGTATTTGATCTCCCTAAAAATACAGGAGATTTCAATGAGCGTGTAAGTGAGATACGGGCCTTATTAAGGCAGAACCCATCGATTTATTTAGCCATGATAGAGCAGCTGAGACTTAAAGGATTAAGTGCTCTTGATGATAAACTTGATGAAGTCATTGCAGCTCAGGGAGAGGGACTTATGTTACACCTCGCCAGTGCTCACTATCAACAAGGCCGGAATCCCGCATTGATGAAGCTAAAGAAACATCAAGATGCTGAAGCAATGGTTATCGGTTATACCGAAGGGAAAGGTAAATATCAAAATCAACTTGGGGCAATAAAAGTAAAAACAAGCGATGGTATAATTTTCAAGATAGGTTCAGGTTTTAGTGATACTCAACGTGCCAACCCGCCTAAAATAGGCACTATCATTACTTTTAAATACAATGGACTCACACGAGCAGGCATACCAAGGTTTGCCCGCTTTTGGCGTATCAAAACAAGAAGCTAAACAGAATAAAACCGTTAGCCATTAAGAATGTATTACTCAGGTTGAAAAGTGAATATTAGTACTTTGAGGCCCTTACCTTCGTGCGCCTCCTTAAAGACTTCAGGGTTTTCAAGGCGTTGTTCAAAGTGACAATCAGGACATTCGCGCGCAACTTCTGCTTTCAAGAAATTTTCATCTAGATCGGGTGAATTTAGACATAACATTAAAGTAGCGCCCGGTTTCATCCACTGTGGAATACGGCGAATTATTTTAGCGTAATCACGTTGAATATTAACACTACCCTTTTGGAATGACGGAGGATCGCACACTAAAATATCATAAGGACCATATTTTTTAATACGACTATTTGATTTAAAAATATCAACCCCTTCAAAGACAACTTGCTTACCTTGCTTTTTAGCCAATTGGTTAAGTTGATGATTCTCTCTCCCTTTACTTAATGACGCTTTACTTAAATCGATATTGACCGCTTTACTGGCACCGCCCGCAATGGCACTTAAAGAAAAAGCGCAAGTATATGCAAAAAGATTAAGAACATTTTTACTTTCAGAGCATTCCCTCAACCACTTTCGTCCATTACTCATATCCAAAAACAAACCACTATTTTGGGCTTTGCCAAATTCAATATGATAATTAAGTCCCTGCTCACTCACGATAGTATTACTGACAGGTTCTCCTATTAATACTTCGGTAGGCGAAAATTTTTCGTAACGATGTTGCACTTGCACAGAACGACATTCTTTTATTAGCCCTTTTAATTCTGCTGCTTGCTCTGCTAGCCAATTGCTATCAACAGCTTGATACAAGGTAATAAGAATAACAGGCGAAAGCCAATCTACATTGACGTGGCTTAAATTGGAATAGGCGTGTCCTCGACCATGAAATAATCGTTGGGCATCGGTAAAGTTTGTGCTGGTAATATGTTCTATCATGGCTAAGGTATCGGATAATTAATAATAAAAAACGCCGAATAATAACATTTACTATTCGGCGTTTATATCGTATAAATCTATTAAAACGTTTTAGCTAAAAACCAAAGAGGTTAACCGCAAAAAACTTTGTTGCCACGGTATTAACAAAAATCAGCAAAACAATAACAGGGATAAAAGTACCGAGTGAGAAATTAATATATTTTTCTACCCATGAACCTTTGTAATTTTCATTACCTATGCTTAGCTCTTCAGATAACTGTTTTTTCTTCCAGCGATAACTCACAAACACACACAGTAAAAAGCCATTTAGCGGGAGAATAGTATCGTAGAAAACATCATAAATAACATCGAATAATGACTTAGTACCGCCAGCATACGAGGTAAATTCAGTGAAAAATGGCACCATACCAAAAGAAGCTGTGGCAAATAACGTTAATACACCCGCAGTAATAGTTAAGTAACCCAATGCTTTTTTACGGCTGTGCTTTTTCTCAGTAACCAAATATGAGACCGGTACTTCAATAATCGAAACTAACGAAGTAATTGCCGCAAAAAATACTAATAAGAAAAAGAAGGCTGCTACAGAACTCGCGCCAACATAGCCTAAAGACGTTTGTAGCGCTAAAAATATTTTCGGCAGAAAAGTAAAGATTAATGATACTGAGCTATCACTTAACTCACTAGGATTTACTTCTGGATTAAATGAAAATACCGCAGGCAAAATCATCAAACCAGCAATAAATGCCACACCAGTATCGGTAATTGCCACTAATTTAGCTGAGTTAGGGATATTGGTTTGTTTGTTTATATAGGATCCGTAGGTTAATAATATTCCCATTCCCAAAGATAAAGAGAAAAAGGCTTGCGATAAAGCGCCATTAACCACACTTGGCGTTATTTTATTAATATCTGGTACAAGGAAAAAAGTAACCCCTGCCATAGCATTATCAAGAGATAATACAAAAATAACCATTAAAATGAGCATAACAAGCAATGCCGGCATTAATATTTTTGCGGCTTTTTCAATACCGTCTTTAACACCTGCCGCCAAAATAAAACTGACAATACCCGCAACAGCTACTAGAGCAATATATAAATAAGGGCTGTTAATAAATTCGCCAAAGCCCGCGGCACTTGCTAAGTAATCTAAATGACCCGTTACCGTTAAGGCAATATAACCGAAAATCCAAACGGTGATTACCATATAAAAAACAGCAATCATAAAGGGAGTTAATACACCTAAAAACCCGGCTGCTCCCCATAACTTGCTACCTTGACTCAATGTTTTGAATGCGCCTACCGGCTCTTTAGCCGTATTACGCCCAACAGCCATTTCAGCAATCATCACAGGCAAACATATAAGAAAAACAAATAGTGCATACATTAACAAAAATGCACCACCACCATTTTTAGCGGCATTAACCGGAAACCCCACTAAATTACCTATACCTACTGCAGAGCCTGCGGCGGCTAAAATAAAGCCAATTCGTGAGCTAAAATGCTCTCTAGAAGCTGACATACTTACCCTTTTATAATTATTATGATGACGCGATAAATTAGAATATTCGATGCTAACAAGCTTTACTAACTTTGTCTTCTTTTTAGCTAAGCTTTACTTTTACCAAACAAATAACAATGTGTAAACCTGTAAAGTTGAATTGCTTACACTATTGATTAATAATGTAAAATCCATTCTCCAATTAACTAAAACTGTAGTAATTTCATTCTAAACAGAAGTAGTTACTACTCCAAAATGATTAGAACTTACAGATTCTCCAAACGTTCTAATTGACGAGCTAACCAATACATAATCTCTGTAAGGCAAAAAGTTAGCTATTTTTAGCCTGTTTTTTTAACGTAAGCTAAGTGACCTCAAATTATTTTGAAAATAACTTAGGGTTCATAATCGCGAGAATACTCGTCGCTTCTTTTTCAGCAAACTCAGCAGCTTGAATTAAATCATCTTCGGTTAGACCTAGGGGTTTACATAAAGATTCATCAATCACATCTGCATAAGTAAACTCTTCACTATGACTATCAATAAGCGCCAACCTAGACGCTAAATTCAAGACTTTAACATCTTTATTAATTTCAATGGATGATGCAGCATTGAAGTGCTTAATCGGTAAGATAATTTTTTCAGGGATTTGCCAAATTTTTAATAAATCAGCAGAGATGTCAGTATAAGTAAATCCCAATACATATTCTTGCAATTGCCACGGCAGCTGAGTTTTACTATATTTCTCACATTGCTGAGCAACTTCTGGCTTTATTTTAGCCACTAATAACTCACCAAAGTTTTGTAACAACCCGGCGACGAACAGGCGTTCAATATCGCGTATTCCCGCAGAAATAGACAAGTTTTTCGATACCAGTCCACAATAGATACTCATACGCCAAAAACGCTTTAAATCGATTGCCTGATTTTCAAAGTGCTTAAACGCAGTGGCGGCGACATCGACTAACATCATATTATAAATGGCTTGTGTGCCTATGATGGTAATAGCACGCGAGATGGTACTGATTTCACCAGGAAAACTATATATGGCGCTATTGGCTATTTGTAACAAACGAGAAGTCATCGATGGGTCGATACCAATAACATCGGCAAAATCTGAAATTTCAGAACTTTCATCAGCCATTAATGCTTTTACTTTAAAACAAGCATCAGGCAAAGCAAACGAGCCATTAGCTTGTAATGCATAATCATGTGCGTTCATAGTCATCCTTAGAAGTTAATTCCTAAAAAACGAGGCGCTTAAAGCAAACCTTCTCAATGCAATCTCTGCAAACTTAATTAAACGGTAATCCACCATCTTGTTTGATATGTTCAGTCACTATATAAGTGCTTGTTTGCGCAATATCAGTAAGCCCGCCAATTTTTTCTAACACAAGTCTATAACTTTCGATGTCGGCAAATCGTATTTTCAATAAGTAATCATAGCCACCTGCCACTAAATGACATTCAACAACTTCCTTTATCGTAAGCACTTCTTTATTGAAGAGTTTAAAAGAATCTGAAGTGGTTCTGCTTAAGGTCACTTGAACAAATGCGCTCATGCCAAAGTTCAATTTTCTGGCATTTAAAAAAGCACCATAACGCTCTATATAACCTTCCGTTTCTAAACGCTTTACTCTATCTAAACAAGGGCTAGCGCTTAGGTTTACTTTTTTAGCTAGATCAACATTTGAAATTCTACCGTCAGCTTGTAAGGTAGAAAGGATCATAAGATCAATACGATCTAAGGGTTTTGTTTTGTTATTACTCATGATCACACTACTTAGTAGGGGGAGATAATGGATATTGCCATAGTAAACTCAGTAAAAATAGTAAAAAAAACGCGAACGATACCTTAAGGTATTCGTTCGCGTTTTATTTATTCAAACGGCAAAGCATTGACTAACTTTAGAGTGTTCAGACTCTTTAATCTTCTTCCACCAATGTCATCAGTGATGTATTACCTCCTGAAGCCGTCGTATCAATACTAATGGTTTTCTCTGTTACCAAGCGTTGAATCATAGTATCAAAATATTCCGAGGTTATTACCGGTAAAATCGCGCCGTGACGTAGTGCTAATTTTTCACTAATGTAGTGTTTGATTTCACAACCACTATCAACAACCACACCCGATAACGCAGGGTGCGCTAACATGGCATCTAAATGGCATTGTTTCGCTACCTGAAAGACATCTTTACCTGCGCCTGTTGCAACAAATTTATCCCTAAACTCCAATGCTTCTTGATAAAACAAATCAGAAACAACTGCAATAACCGTATTACCTGTGGCGAGTGAGGTAACAATAGATTGCACCCAAAAATGGAAACTCACATTCTCATCGGCGTAACAAATAATGTTGCCGCGGTTTTCTAAATAAAGAACGTTTGACTCGCCCGTTGGTCCAGGTAATTCTTGTGGCTTTTTCAAACGCTTTTCAATATCAATAAGCTGCGTACGCGCTAACACTAAGGTATGGTTTAAATCGTCAGCTAAATCATCGACAATTTCAACATGCGCAATTTTAGCCAATAATTGGCGTACACAAGAAATTCGGGTATTTAGTTCCGTTGAACGCCAGTCTTTCTCCGCCCAATTCGCTTTATCCATTAAGTGATTTGCTTGATGATTCTCAGCAGCATCACCTGATAAGGTAATCGTTTTATCTGCAGAAAAACTAAAGTCACGTTCATCTGGTGTAGCTTTTTCTTTAACTAAACGCGTTAAATAATTTGGTCCGCCCGCTTTAGGGCCTGTACCAGAAAGACCTCGACCACCAAATGGTTGTACACCAACAATAGCGCCAATCATATTACGGTTTATATAAATATTACCCGCACGTGATAATTTGGCTAAATTAATTGCTCTATGCTCAATACGCGTATGAATCCCCATCGTTAAGCCAAAACCAGTACCATTTATTTTATCTACAACACTTTCGATTTCATTCCCTTTAAAGCGAACAATATGCACGCAAGGACCAAAAACTTCTTGTTTTAACACACTGATATCTTCAATTTCATACAAACGTGGTGCGAAGAAAAAGTGCCCATCTTCATCGACAACATCGTCAGATAATTCACATTGATATAATAACTTGCCATGTGACTCCATATACTTAGCATGAGCATTGAGGGCATCGAGGGCTTTTTGGTCGATAACTGGGCCAATATCGGTACTCAATTTTGCTGGATTACCAATGTGTAATTCAGCTAAGGCACCTTGGAGCATGGTAATGACATTATCAGCAATATCTTCCTGTAAAAAGAGTACACGTAATGCTGAGCAACGTTGACCTGCACTTTGAAAGCCTGATGAAATAACGTCATCAACAACTTGTTCAGGTAAGGCGGTAGAATCAACTACCATACAATTTTGCCCACCCGTTTCAGCAATAAGTGGCACCTGATCGCCACCACGGTCTGCCAGCGTTTGTGAAATTCGAGTACCTGTTTCTGTAGAGCCCGTAAACATAACGGTTTGAATACGGCTATCAGGAATAATGGTATTTCCAACAGCACTACCGCGCGCAATAACTGCTTGCACTACATTGTCAGGTAATCCAACAGACTTCATCAATTCAATAGCACGTAGTGCAATTAAACCTGTTTGTTCTGCAGGTTTTGCTAATACGGTATTACCTGTGGCAATTGCCGCAGCAACTTGTCCTAAGAAAATAGCCAGAGGGAAGTTCCACGGGCTAATACATAACACCACTCCACGCGCTTCTAATCTTTCATCACCGCTTAATTCAATAGCACGAGCGGCGTAGTAACGACAAAAATCAACGGCTTCGCGTACTTCATCAATACCATCTTGTGCAACTTTACCCGCTTCTTTGATACACATGGCAATGAGCTCATCCATATGACGCTCTAAAATATCACCAATGCGACAAAGTAAGTCAGCGCGTTCTACTACAGGTGTTTTTGACCAAGTAGTAAAAGCAACTTCGGCATTATCAATCATGACTAACATATCATCATGGTTTGCATGCTTATGAAAGCCAATAATTTCACTACGATTTGCTGGGTTCATTACCGCATTTACGCCATCGGGTAGCTCATTTTTATTTAATAAGTGGTCAACAAACCAGTTATCTAACGATGCCTTTAATGGGATTATTTCATTAATATCTGTTAGATCTAGACCTTTGGAATTATCACGGCCTTTCTCGCTTTCACTCTTACCTTCACCACGATACAAATCAATAGGCATTATGATTTGATTATTGTACTTAGCTTTAAGGCGTTGAGTTTTTTCTACTGGGTCTTCCAATAATGACTCAACCGGTTGGCTTTCATCAACAATCGCATTAACAAATGATGAGTTTGCACCATTCTCTAACAGACGACGTACTAAATACGCCAGCAGGTCTTCATGATGCCCTACTGGTGCATAAATTCGACATTGAATACTTTCTTCTTTCACGATTTGGTCATACAAAGAGTCGCCCATGCCATGTAGACATTGGAACTCAAAACCCGCCTTATCATCGCCAGCTAATTCAACTATGGTTGCTGCAGTATAGGCATTGTGCGTAGCAAATTGTGGGTAGATAGTATCGCGGTATTCTAATAATTTATTTGCACAAGCATGGTAAGAAACATCGGTAGACGACTTACGAGTAAAGACAGGAAAGTGAGTCAAACCATCTTTTTGAGCATTCTTAATTTCAGTATCCCAATAAGCACCTTTAACCAGACGAACCATCATTTTTCGTTCAGTGCGTAATGTTAAGTCGCGTAACCAATCAACGACATGAATTGCGCGTTTCTGATAAGCCTGTAGTGCTATCCCAAAACCTTGCCAGTCACCAAGGTCGCTATCTGAAAATACCGCTTCGATGATATCCAATGAAATATCTAAACGCTCTGACTCTTCAGCATCAACCGTTAAACCAATATTATATTGCTTAGCCTGTAAACATAGTGCTTTCAATTTAGGCACTATTTCTGTCATGACACGATCTTTATGAGAGAACTCATAACGCGGATGGATAGCAGAAAGCTTAATTGAGATACCAGGCACTTTACGCGGGTCGTTCTTGCCCGATGCGACAGCAACTTCGCCAATAGCAGTAATAGCATCTTGATAAGCTTTGAGGTACATACCAGCATCAGCCATGGTACGAGCACCCTCGCCAAGCATATCGTATGAGTAAACGTAACCTTGCTGCTCTTTTGTCGAGGCACGGTCAGTAGCAGCCTGAATGGTTTCACCCATTACAAACTGTTTACCCATAATTTTCATGGCATAGTTCATTGATTTACGAATAACTGGCTCACCTAAACGACCGACAGTTTTCTTTAGTAAACCAAATTGTTCTTTCTTGCGCTTATCTGCATAATCAACCATAGAGCCCGTAAGTAAAAGCCCCCACGATGAAGCATTAACAAATAATGAGTCACTCGCACCTAAATGTGAGCTCCATTGTCCTTGAGAAATTTTATCGCGAATCAGCTCGTCTTGCGTATGCTTATCAGGCACACGTAATAACGCTTCAGCTAAACACATCAATACCACACCTTCCTCTGAAGAAAGTGAATATTCATTGAGCAGTGAATCAATCGCACCATTGCCTTCTTGGTCTTGGCGAATTTTCAAAACCATTTTACGTGCACGTTCCCAGGCACGGCTTCTTGCGCTAACATTGACTTCAGCAGCAGGTAAAATATGATCAACGGCAACATTTTCGTCAATGCGATAAAACTCACGAATTTTTTGTCTTATTGGACAATCAGTAATCAATGAACCAGTAAATAGCATAACCATTCCTCAAAGTGCGACAGGTAAAAATCCTGCTTTAGTTATAGTCTTTATTTCCACTAATAAGTATATTATTAGTAAATGACAGTATTGAATTTATGTGCGCATTCTAGGATAACAGCCACAGGATGTGCTGGTTATTTTTGGGTTTTTATGCCCTTTTATACGGATAAAAACGAGATATACAGTATAAAATACTGCAAATAGATATATTTGAATTTGTAAGGGGGTTTAGCGAGCTATTATTTACTCATTTGTTCAATAATATAATCTTTTGTTTGTTGCGAAGACATAGGCTTGGCAAAGTAGTAACCTTGGCCGTAGACACAATCCATTTGTTGCAACAATTGGGCATCAGCTAAACTCTCAATGCCCTCGCCAACAGTAGACATTTGTAGATTATTTGCCAAATCAACAATGGTTCTAATAATGGCACGATGATTATTATGCTCATCGACATTACTAATAAAAGAACGATCTATTTTCAGAACATCAATTGGAAAACGATGTAGATAACCTAAGCTTGAGTAGCCAGTGCCAAAATCATCAAGTAAAATTTTCACACCCATATCTTTCAATGCTTGCATATTGGTTAGCACTATCTCAGCATTTTCTAATAAGGCACGTTCAGTTAACTCGACACGTAAATGTTGAGGAGCCAAACCAGTACTTTTTAATACTTTTTCAATATCTTGCGGTAAGCTGCTGCTAAAAAATTGCTTAGAAAATAAATTACAACTGACGTAAAGCTCATCACAACCCAGCTCTTCGTGCCAGCGCTTTAATTGCTGACAAGATTTTTCAATGATTTGGATATCAATTTCTTTAATTAAATCCGTTTCTTCAGCCAATGGAATGAAATCATTTGGATAAACAAAGCCACGTTTAGTACTTTGCCATCTAGCTAATGCCTCAAAACCTTTAAGCTTCTGGTTATCGAGTTTAATAATTGGTTGGAAATAAGGTATAAACTCCTGCCAACCAATCGCTTCTCGAATATCAGCTTCAAGACTTAAGGCATTCTGAACTTTTTGATGCATGCTGTCGTCAAAAATTTCATAGCGTCCTCTACCATTATCTTTAGCATGGTACATTGCTGTATCTGCGTCTCTGAGCATAGTATCTGCATCAGTATATCGTTTATTGCTGAACGAAATTCCTATGCTAGTGCCTGTGTAAACCAACTGATTATCAATAGTGAAAGGTTGCTGAAGAAAGTCGGTGATTCGTTCTGCTACTTCAAAGGCTTCATCATGAGTTTTCAAGTCTTCAATTAAGATGACAAATTCATCACCACCTAAGCGAGCAACGGTATCTACTTTACGGACAATGGCCAATAACTCGCGCGCTATTATTTTCAACAATACATCGCCAGCATGATGCCCTAAACTATCATTAACCACTTTGAAACGATCTAAATCTAGAAACAGTACCGCAAATGAAAAGTCATCTTTGCGCTTAGCACAAGCAATGGCGTGGTTAAGTAAATCAAGAAATACCATACGGTTAGGTAATCCCGTCAAACTATCATGGGCGGCTGTATGTTTTAATAATTTTTCGGCTTGTTTACGGTGAGTAATTTCATCTTCAAGGGCTAGTGTACGTAGCTTGACTTGCTGCTCTAGTAATTCATGACTTCGTCTTTCAAAATCAGCGAGTTCTCGACGTTTAATTGCTGCGGAAACGTGGTTAGAGACAAAATTAAGTAATTCGGCATCTTGCTGATTGTAGGTGGTTTTATAATAATAACTCTGTAAAACCATGACACCAAGCAACTGCCCTGAATAAATTAATGGTACGCCTAACCAAGAATGGATGTCGTCTTGTGGTTTCGTAGTTTCACCTTCAAGATGTAGCGTCATCATTTCTTGATAGGTCAATAATACTGTTTCACGACGGCGTAGGACTAATTCAGAGTATCGATTTGAGAGCTTTCTCGGTTTAAAATCTTTGGCTAAATTAGATGATTTTTCATCAACATAATAAGAAAAACGTAAGGTATCTGAATCTTTTTCATATTTAGCAATATAAAAGTTCTTTGCATTGATCAGCTGACCAATAATATTGTGAACCTTGCTGTAAAATGTATCGATATCCAGTTCAATATCTGTAGTTAATTCCGATATCCGATATAAAGATTCTTGTAATAACTCTGATTTTTCCCGTTCGCGAATTTGTGCCATTAATTCTTTAGTACGTGCGTTAACGGCATTTTTCAAGCGCTGTTGATCTTGTAAGCGAACCATAGCACCCACAACATGCTGAGCAGCGAAGGTAAGTAAATTCAAATCACTGTCATTATAACGAATTTTTTCATCATAACTTTGTATAGTTATGGTACCAATCACTAGGCCATTTTGCAGTAATGGCACACCCAACCAGTCGGTGCCACGTGCACCAAATTGTTTGATTTTATAATGATCATATAACTGTTTCTCTAACTCTGGCGTTAACAGTAATGGCTGCTTCGACTCAATAACTAAATTAGTAAATGATCCTTCGTAATCTTGATAATCAATAATACCTGAAGGTTTTTCATCTTTTTCATCGAGGTAATAAACAAATTCTAGGGTTTCAAATGTTTGATCATAAAGAACAATAAAGAAATTTTTCGCGGTCATTAATGAAGCGATAGTACTATGTACTTGCGGGTAAAAACTCTCAAGATCATGACAATCTTGAGATAGTTGGTTTAATTTAAAAAGTGCGGTGTAGCGAGCTTGTAAATCAGCATTTTTTCTTTCTAGAAAATCAACATCGCCAGAGAGATCAGCAATGCTTTCCTCTTTGGCACGTATTAGCAGTTCTGCTGCTTGAGTCGTGATAGCCTGTTGATCTTCTGGTTTCAAAATTACCATACCGTTTAATTATTTACTCATACATCTATCAGTACTTAATAAAACAACTATTAAGAATAAATTACTTATTGTTGGGCATCGACTTTAACTGCTTTACTAATTTCTTTGGCTCTATGTTTATTGCCACAAATAGCCGCTTGTTTTTCATCTCTATAGTAACGAATATCAATACAATCTTGCTGATAACGACGTTCTAATTCAGTACGAATAATCACATCACCTTTAGTATTAATAATACGTTTATGTAAAGCTTGGCACTCTTGAATTTGCTCTGAAGCTAAAGTCACATCTTCACAAACATTATCAACACTTGAACAACTTGCCAACAAGCCGATAAAAGGTATCACTACTAAAACTATTTTATTCATTTAACTATTCCATTATATTAAGAAACAATTTATACCAATTCCAATAAGTTTCTTGCCACTCAGCGATACTTAAAAGGTTTAGAGGCAAGGCATTGATTGTAGAAAATGGTTATTCCCTTATCAAAATCAATAACGCAGCATGTAATCCTGTCTCTTATACACATCTCCGAGCCCACGAGACCTCTCTAC
>OJHK01000628.1_pt1 | contig 20507 bp, 16 predicted proteins | sample 1595161 | NCBI WGS metagenome assembly OJHK01 (sample SAMN05416842, study PRJEB24817) | seawater metagenome | isolation source: Sea water | place: Canada:Atlantic | collected 2013-07 | reverse complement strand
GAGATGTAGAGAGGTCTCGTGGGCTCGGAGATGTGTATAAGAGACAGGTTGTTGTTTGTTGTTATCACGGAATTTCTAGCCAACAGGCTGCAGAGTTTTTAATAAGCCAAGATTTCACCGAGGTTTACTCTCTTGATGGCGGTTTTACTCAATGGCAAACACACTTCCCTGACAATATAGAGCGATAGCTACTGATGACACGTGAGTCTGCTGAGAATATCGATATGTTACAGCCGCTGGTTCAACTGAAAGATCATAATATTGCGTTATTATTCAGTAATTATTTACAATCGTTAGGTATTCAAGCACAGCTCAAATCAAGCGAAGAAGACGGCCATGTCATTTATTGCCCCGAAGATAAAATAGTACAAGCGAAAGTAGAGTTTGATGCTTTTATTGTAAAGCCTTATGACGATAAATATCAGCAAGCGGCATGGGATAGAGGTGAAACCGTCAGCTTAAATGCAAGTGACTTCAGCTTGATGAGCACCTTTAAAGAAAACTTTTTAGCCCATGCGGGCATTGTAACTTTATTAGTGTTTGCCCTTTGTTGGCTTGTTTTTATCTTTAGTGAGCTTGGTTGGGCACAACAGCTTTTTTATGCCTTACAGTTTTACCCACAACTATCAATAGATGCTTTATTAGCCGACCCGATCCGTTTGATTGGTCCAGCATTTTTTCATTTTTCTTGGCTACATATTGTCTTTAATACCATGTGGTGGTGGCAATTGGGTGGTAGTGTTGAAAAAACCTTAGGTAAATCAACACTCATCAATTTACTGTTACTCTCTGCAATTGTTTCTAATGTCGGGCAATATTTAGTGTCAGGTTCGAATTTTGGCGGTCTATCTGGTGTGGTATATGCGCTGGTTGGTTTTGTTTGGTGGTTTGGTTATTTAGCCCCAGAGCGCGGCTTATTCCTTGCAAAACCATTGGTTGGTTTTTTACTTTTCTGGTTAGTTCTTGGTTTTGTTGATTTATTACCGGTTAATGTCGCTAATACTGCACATTTACTCGGCTTACTCTCGGGATGTTTTCTTGCCGTATTCACTGTTAAAGTGATTGGCGTAAACGATAAAAAAGTTATGTAAAGGAAGGCGAAAGTAACAGGTTCTTATTATCAGAAGCTGTTACTTATTAATAAACGCTTGTTAGTTATCTAACCATTGAGTAAAAAGTAGTTTTTTGATGAGTGGTTCGCCGGTCTCTTTGATTAATAACTCTTTTACTTGTTCTTCACACAGTAATTGAATTTCTGCACGACCCTTCATTGATTTTACTTTCGCTTCAGATTGTTGGCCAATAATATTAATAATGGCGTCGCGCAATAAAGGCGAGTGATGCTCAACTATCGTTAAGTTGTCACCTTCAACCATCAATTCAACGGTTAAACGCACATAGCCCATTTTCTTTTTCACAGCGACATAATTGGTGATAATGTCAGGCTCAAAGCCAAAGTAAGCATAATTACTCGCTTTTGCTGGAGAGATACTTGTACTTAACGTAAGTAAAAAGGAAAAGAAAAATAGGTACTTAAACATAAAATATTAGTCGGTTAATGATGGTTGAACTTATCCTTATCATAACCTGATTTTAGTCTTCTGCTCGATTATTTTTTATTAAATGGCTTCTTTTTCTCACACTAAGTGTATTTGTGAGAGTAAATAAAAGGTTCAAAGTGATGAAATAGGCTGAATAAAATAAGACTAATTAGCCTAAAAAGTAAGAACGTTCTTAAAGGGATTGCGTTAGGTAGCATTCTTATCACAATTTTTAAAATAGCTTGGTTGAGATAAATGAGTTTACTGTTTAGGTCTGCTATTATACCGACGATTTTACACCTTAATATTCTTTAAAGTAGATTTATGAAGCAGCAAAAAGTGAACTCTCCTATCACCTTTCCCATCACGTTGTCGGGCCTGTGGCAGTCACCTGATGAAGGGAACTGTTCTTCATTGTCCGCGCTACTTAAAGATTGGTTGCTCGATGAAGGCTCACTTACAGCGCGTTTGAAGAGTCATAGTAATCACTTTCAGGTCAAGGTGATTGGTGAGCAACAGCAATTTTGTTCAGCCGATGAAGCGTGTGATCTGATCAAAGTGGGTGAGCCTGTGTTAGTGCGTGAAGTCCTTTTGTATTGCGATAACCTTCCTCAGGTTTTTGCTAGAAGCTTATTGCCGATAGCGAGCTTAACGGGTGAAGAACAAATTCTTGCTAATTTAGGTGAGCAACCACTAGGGCAGGTGTTATTTAATAACGCGTCATTACAACGTTTACGATTAGAGTTATCTTCTTTTGATCTTGACTCTAGTGTGGTGAATTTAGCCACTCAATTAGCCACTACGCATGATGATAGCGTAGGAGGAAATACATCAAAAATCCCCAAGCAAATGCTTTGGGGTCGTCGCTCTATATTTATGCTGGAAAATAAACCCTTGATGGTGGCTGAGGTTTTTTTACCTGATGCTTTTGCCTATCAATAATTAATAACTCCTAGCGTAATAAATAAGCTCTTAAAATGACATCCTAAAAAGTAACGATTAAAAGAAACATATAAATGCTAAAAAGAATTCAACGCAAATGGTTAGCGATTAAATTAATTACTCGTATGGATAAGCCTATTGGTACTTACCTTTTATTATGGCCAACGTACTGGGCATTGTGGATTGCTAGCGATGGTTGGCCAAACTTGCAACTATTGTTAATTTTTAGTTTAGGTGTTTTTATCATGCGAAGTGCTGGTTGTGTGATAAATGACTTCGCGGATAGAAAAATAGACGGTGAAGTTGAACGCACTAAGAATAGGCCGCTTGTTAATGGCATGATGACTTCTATCGAAGCTATTAACTTGTTTGGTTTATTAATTGGCATGGCATTAGGTTTGGTCTTGATGTTGAGTTGGCCAACTATTTACCTCTCTATTGTCGCAGTATTTCTAGCGGCAATTTACCCTTTTATGAAACGTTATACCCAATTACCACAATTATTTTTAGGTGCTGCTTTTAGCTGGGGCATGATAATGGCCTTCTCTGAAGCTCAAGGTGAAATACCGCTTGTTGCTTGGTTACTGTTTACCGCTAACCTATGTTGGACGGTGGCTTACGATACCATGTACGCCATGGTTGATAGAGATGATGATGTTAAGATAGGGGTGAAATCCACCGCTATTTTATTTGCTGAAAATGATAAGCGCGTTATTGGTTTTTTACAACTGACGACCTTAGGCTTATTATGGACAGTGGGTGATATTTTGGCGTTTGGCTGGCCATATCAATTATGTCTCATTGGCGCTGCAGGCTTATTTAGTTATCAACAACTCTTAATTGTTAATAGAGAAAGAGACGCTTGTTTTCAAGCCTTTTTACACAACCATTGGGTTGGTTTAATTGTCTTTGTTGGTATTGCTATTGAGTATTTATAGTATTTAGTAAAATTATTTAAATAATTGAGCAAACTCATCAAAAGGAAGTGGGCCGCTAAAATAGAAACCTTGGTAATGAAAACAACCAAGTTCCTTCAAACAATTTAGTTCTTCTTGTGTTTCAACACCTTCTGCCAGTATGTCCATATTAAGGGTTTTGCCTAAGCTGATAATCATGCTGGCAATAGCCGCGCTTTCACTACTTTGCGCTATGTTAGTTACAAAGGATCTATCTATTTTTAAAACGCTTGCAGGAATGCGTTTTAAGTAGGTGAGAGAAGAATAACCCGTGCCAAAATCATCAATAGCGCAATCAATGGCATTCTCTTTTAATGAGGCAATCAACTTAATTGAATCTTCAATGTTTTCTACCAAGAGGTTTTCTGTTAATTCTAATGCCAAGCGCTTAGCGGGGATATCATTTTGCTTAACAGCCTTGAGTATACTCTCTTGAAAGTCATGCTGAATTAACTGTTTAGCACTGATATTAATCGCTACTTTGTTGAAACTCTTTGGTAGCGATAATTGTTCTAGTTTTTTGATGTCATGACATGCTTGCTCTAAGACCCACTGACCAATGGCGAGAATGAGATCGCTTTCTTCTGCGATCGGGATATAAAGAGCAGGTGATTCTTTACCATGAATAGGGTGTTGCCAACGCAATAAGGCCTCAGCGCCAATAATGTCACCATAATGGTTGTATTGAGCCTGATAATATAACTTGAAATCGCCTTGTTCTAAGCCTTGTTTCATATCATCGACATAAGCTAAGCGCCTTTTTATTTTGTCAGACATGACTTTTTGATATTGCTTGCCCCGTTGAGTCTTAGCTCTTTTAGCCTCGTACATGGCAATGTCGGCAAATTTAATAAGATTATTAACAGTACTACTTTGTAGCGGAAAAAGCGCATAACCTATGCTGCAAGTGAGTTTGTAAGAGTTGGTGTCAATAATAAAAGGAGCAGTAAGTAATTGATTAATTTGTGCAATAAGTTGATCAATGGTTACTTGATAATCAGCATTGAGGTTTTTGAGCAGAATAATAAATTGATCTCCGCCAAAGCGGCCAATATCTATATGTTCATTGCTCAATGAATTCAGCCTGTAGGCTAGTGTGAGTAGTATTTTATCGCCAACGGTATGACCCATTGCATCATTTATCGGCTTGAAGCGATTGAGATCGATAAAAACAACACTACCAGCTTTTTCATTATTACGAGCATCTTCCAAAGCATTACCCAGCAAGAAGTTTATATGCTGGCGGTTGAACAAACCTGTTAAACCATCGTGCTGCGCTTGGAAAGCAACCTTCTCTTCGATAAGTTGTCTAGAATGAATCTCTTTAACCAGGGAGTCATGCACTATCGAGGTATAGCAGCTGGTGGCTAATTTTTGTAAAATCGGTTGCAAGGCCTTTTGTACTTCATCGGCTAGTGCATAGTGAGTTTCAAAAGTGAGTAAACCATATTCTGGAATAATAAAACCAAATAAGTATTGTCCATTGTTACATTGAAAAGAAATGCTTTTTTGGGTGTTATTAAGCTGACGGGCGAAGTTTGCGAGCAGAGTGTTTTTTGACCAGGATTGGCCGCGTTTATTTTTTGGAATACTTAAAAAGTGCTGATAACTTGTGCCGTTAAGTGGTAACGATTTACTCGGCATCCCTGACTGATCGCAATAGACATAAATATGTGCACTCGTTAAATCGAGGCGATTAAAGCAGACTTTTAAAAAAATCTTTAGCATGGCCTTTAAATCAAGTTTATTGCCAATAGCCATGGCGAGCTCATGTTGTAATGAAATAAGAAACAATGCTTTATTCATACCTGCCTAGTTGCTACCAAGAGCTAATTACGATTGATTTATTGAGAAGACGAATAGCACCACTTTGACTATTGGCAATCTCTCCTAGTGAAAGTACGCCAAATAATGCCCCTGAATGGCATTGTTCAGCGATGACATTGAGTTCTTTTTCAAATTCATCTTCCATAAACAAGGCTCTGCTAATGCAATCGAATACCATAGTTATTGGCGTTGTTGTTTGGCTTAGTTTAGAAAATAAAGTGACCGCTGCTTTTTCTGTCGAGGCGACTAAGCTATCTACTTTACCTTCAAGTAAGTACACCATTGAATTAATCGGGATATTGCCAAAACATTGTAAGTGGTTGTTTTTTGTCAATATAGGATCGCGCACAACTATATTATTGTTGATATCTTTAATACCTAATGGAAAGTGCTTAGCAATATCAAAAAAGTCAGTATCATCAAAGTTGTATTCGGAGGTATTTTCAATTGTTTGGCAATAAACCTCATAAGCAGGTTGGTAATTTAAACTTTGAACAGTTTGTCCTTGTGCTTCGGACACCAAAAAGGGTTCATCAAATGTCGTCCAACCGTGCGCTACGCTGGTATTAAGTGTCCTTGGAAGAGCGACTAATAAAATAGCATCACTATGAATACCTGAATTGCTAAATACGCAGTGGCGTTGTACAAAGTCTAAATTGCCTGCGCCGCCACCAGCGATACTGATACCGTGGTCTAAACACTCGAAAAGACAATCAATAAAACCTTCAATGTTGCTTATTTGTGCATCATAAAACATTAAAAAGTTATCTTGCCCACGGAAGTTCTGTTTTTCTTTTAAAGTAGAGGTGATGAATTCTTCTAGGCTGCTTTCGGTTGTAACATGATTCAATTGGGTGAACAGTGTTATATCAAATGTTTCTCTGAAACCAATAATCACAGCACCCTGTTGAATTAAGTCACCTTGTAATGTGAGCATTGGATAAATGCCACCAAAAAGTTTCAGGGGGCACGCAGTGAGCAGCGCGTTGAGTTCTTTTTCAGGATAATTATTTTGGCTGCACGTCAGTACCAATAAGCTATCCGCACCACTTTCTTGGGCGAGGCTTAAACCGCATTTAAAATCATTTAATGTATCGCTTACTGTATGCCAAGTGAATAGCTCAGTTGCCATCTTATTGTATCTCTTGATTTTTTTATTATTATTGTTTTACTACCCTTGGCATAATGCCTAAGTTAGTTATAGAAAACTAGTGTTAATTAGTGTAATTATCTCTAGGTGCTTGTTTATTCGTTAATAGTCGTTAGGCTAGACAATGGATGATGTAACGACTATATATTTAGTTACTTTGTTTAATAAAAGTACATTACAAGCCTATGTTCTAAGGTAAAAATAAGTTCTCATATAAAAATAATTAATGACAATAAGTTAAAGGGAAGCACAGATGAAAAAATCAATTTTCGTAAAAGCTGCACTTGTGGTGTCGCTTGGATTATCCTCGCTGGGGTTTTCAGCTTTAGCCCATGCTGATGATGATAAAAAATACCGTTGGCGCTTAGCTGAAACCTGGGGACCTAATTTTCCTATTTTTGGTGATGCCACCAAAAATATGGCCAAAATGGTAAAAGAAATGTCGAATGGTCGGTTGACTATTCGCATTGACTCTTCGAATAAACATAAATCTGCACTAGGTATTTTTGATTTTGTAAAAAGCGGTCAATACCAGATGGGGCATTCAGCTTCTTATTACTGGAAAGGCAAAAACTTTAACACCATGTTTTTTACTACCGTTCCCTTTGGCATGATCGCCTCTGAACAACATGCTTGGTTCTATTATGGTGGTGGCATGGAGTTAATGAAAAAGGTATATGATCAATATGGCATTATGTCATTCCCCGGTGGTAATACGGGTAACCAAATGGGCGGTTGGTTCAAAAAAGAAATTAATAGCGTTGAAGACCTGAAAGGTTTGAAAATGCGTATACCAGGCTTTGCCGGTGAAGTATTAGCAAAATTAGGTGCTAAGCCGACAAATATCCCATCAGGTGAACTTTATACTGCATTAGAGCGTAACACGATTGATGCATTAGAGTGGGTTGGCCCTTCTTTAGATTTACGTATGGGTTTTCATAAAATAGCACCGTATTACTACACTGGTTGGCATGAGCCAGGTACTGAATTGCAATTTATGGTAAATCAAAAAGCCTACGATAGCCTGCCAAAAGATCTGCAAAAAATCCTAACGGTAGCCATGAAAACGGCTGCTTATGATATGTATTCACAATCAATGCACGCGAGTGGTGTGAACTTAGCCTCATTGAAAAAAGATTATCCTAATGTTCAGATGCGCTCATTCCCTAAACCGGTAATGCAAGCGATTGTGCAAGCTAATGATGAGTTATTAAAAGAATTTGCTGCTAAAGATCCTATGACAGCAGAGATTCTTAAATCGCTAAATGATTATAAACATCAAGTACGTGCTTGGACAAACTTGTCAGATAGAGCTTATCTGGATAATTTTGATGGTAAGTAATGTTTTTTGTTAGTATAAATAGTAAATTAAAGAACAAAATCAGTGGGTAAACTAAGCCCGCTGATTTTGTTACCAATGAGTATATTACTAGATTGCATTGGTAAAGTGGCATGACTAACTGAGAAGCTAAATGGATACAGTGTTAAAAATTTTAGGAAAAATTATCGATGCCCTAGGCAATTTTTGCAGTGTGCTTATGTTATTAATGATCATCAATGTTTTTTACGACGTGATCATGCGCTACTTTTTTAATGATGTCAGCATTGGTATGCAAGAGCTGGAGTGGCACCTGTTCGCTGCCATGTTTATGTTTGGTATTGCTTATACACTAAAAGAAGATGGGCATGTACGAGTAGATATTTTTTACGAAGCTATGTCTGCGAAAAATCAAGCCTTAATCAATATTTTTGGCTCCTTGGTTTTAGCATTACCAATCACAATACTGACGCTTTATTACAGCTGGGACTACACCTTTGAAGCCTATCAAATGGGTGAAGGTAGTGGCGACCCAGGTGGTTTACCTCATCGCTGGATAGTGCGCAGCGTTATTCCTCTCTCTTCTGTTTTCTTGATTCTTGCAATATTCCATGTGTTGGTAACACAGTTAAAAATTCTTATCACGCCAACTCAATCTGAATCAGGAGAGCAATAATGACAGGTATTGTACTTTTTGCTATTGCTCTTGTGTGTCTTTTTCTTGGGTATTCAGTTGCGTACACCTTTGCAGGTGTTTCACTTATTGTTGGTGCTATTGTTTTAGGGCCAGATTTATTTGCCTTTATGCCTTATCGTATTATGAGCATTATGGAAAACACCATTTTAATGGCTGTGCCTATGTTTATTTTTATGGGGATAGTGTTACAGAAAACGGGGCTAGCGGAGCGATTACTGGAGTCTGCTGCTAAACTCTTCGGTGGCATTGCTGGAGGCGTTGCTATTTCTACCATTGTTGTTGGTGCTTTATTAGCAGCATCAACCGGTGTTGTGGGGGCGAGTGTTGTCGCTATGGGAGTTATTTCTTTACCCGTAATGCTAAAAAATAATTATCACCAACCTACAGCAACAGGTGTTATTTGTGCATCTGGTACTTTAGGGCAAATTATTCCACCTTCGATAATTTTAATTATTCTAGGGGATGTTATGGGTGTGCCTGTTGGCGACTTATTCCGAGCCGCTATTGTGCCAGGAATGCTACTGGTGGTTACTTATGTTATATACATACTAATTTTAGGCAGAATTAAGCCTGAATTTGTACCACCATTGGTAGTGACTGAAAACAAACGAGAATTACTCATACAGGCACTGAAAGACATTGTGCCACCCTTAGTTCTTATTTTAACAGTACTGGGCTCTATTTTTGCTGGTATTGCGACACCAACTGAGTCTGCTGCGATTGGCGCTGTCGGTGCGGTTATCTTATCTATATTTTATCGCAGTTTTTCTGTTAGCAAAATGCATGAAATCTCCAAAGAAACAGTGAAAGTCACCTCAATGGTTTTTGCGGTATTAATTGGCGCAACAGCATTCTCTATGGTGTTTAGTTATTCAGGCAGTGAATATATTATTGAAGAATTTTTTATGGAGTTGCCAGGTGGTAAATGGACATTTATTGCCTTGTCTATGCTCGCTATATTGATACTGGGCTTCTTTATTGATTTTATCGAAATAGCCTTCTTAGTTGTACCTATTTTGCTACCTGTTGCAATAGCGTTAGATATTAATTTAGTGTGGTTTGCCATTTTAATTTCAATGAATTTACAAACATCGTTTTTAACTCCTCCCTTTGGTTTTAGCCTTTTTTATCTCAAAGGTGTCGCGCCAAAATTCTTGAAAACTACCACAATATATAAAGGGGTAATTCCTTTTATTTTGATGCAAATAGCGGTGCTGCTATTAGTGGTCTTTTTCCCAGAACAGTTAATTATTTCTTAGCTAAAGCAGCTGTCTTTTGTGTAAGACAACAACGTTTCATACTGGCGCTGCGTCGGTATGAAACATTTACTGCACAGGCCGTTTAAACTTAGCTTGTACCTTTTCCATATGCTCTCTAAAACTCTTGTCAAACTTACTCTCACCACAGGAAAAATAAGCTGTTGTAGCATGTACTGGGCTTCCTAACACTTGTTCTCGATAAATGGTGCAAGTGCCGTTATCATTTTTGGTGATAGAGCCTACATGGGAGCTGCTAGTATTGAGTTTCTTCTGCTGATCGATAGTGAGTGGCACTATCGTTTTTGGCACAGGAAATGGCTCTGCGTCCATCAAAGAATTAGATCGCGGTTGAGTTAGTTCAGCAAAAGCTTGCTCACGTTGCTGATTACCCAGTTTTTCTCTTAATTTTGATAAGCGATCATAACTAGAAAAATTGCCCCTACTTGCGCCTAATACTTTATTTTTAGTTGTTTCTGTTTCACTCTTAACTGCATTAGTAACCTGTGTAGAGCTTGGATTTGAGGCTTGTTTAACTATTGGCTTAGCTGGAGGTACTTTGATGGCTGGTTTGAGAACTTCAGTGTTAGCAATTTTACTAGGGATATTTTGCTTTTTTTGAACTTTTTGTGGTGCTTTTTTTTCATCGGTGTTTTTTGATGGCGGAGTTGCCTCAATAACAATTTTTTTAGGGGCAAAGTATAAAAAACTTTTGATCGATTCAATTTTTGGCTTATCTTTTTTAATAATCTTAGGTTGTTGTGTGGCACCGTAAATTAATGCCAGCAAGAGTAATAAATGCAGAAGTACCGATATAACAATGGCAGTGTAAGGTCCCTTTAACATAGTATATTTATACCAATTCCATTAAATTTATTCTCACCCCAGAGCTAAGTCAGAAGAGTTATAACAAATAAAATTTGTGTAGGTATAGTCATACTATATCTAACGAATTTATGCAGTTATTACTTTTGTGAAAGCTCCCAAGGGCGAGTTTAAAAGGCTTACATACGGTGTTATTGATTTTGACAAGGGAACAACCATTCTCTTTAATCAATGCCTTGTCTCTAAGCCTTTTAATTCTCGCTGAGTGGGAAGTAACTTAATGGACTTGGTATTAGTTCTTTTATTTTTAATGAATAATTTTTTAGACCAAAAAAAACACTACTGGTTCAATACGCAGCAGTGCTTTTTTAGTGGCTAAAGTAGGGAAGCGCTTAACGCGCGATACTTTGCAGTACTTCAATATCAACCAAGTTAATAACCGTTGCTTTGATTTCAGCCATGCTGGAACTAGCAATGAGTAAACCGTCATCATTGACGTCAATATAGCCTCGTTCACGAATAGCGGTAATTAACGTAGATTGAGCACGTTTATCGATAAATTCAGGCGCATTGATGTTGTTTAACACTGATAAACGTTTTGCAATTGCCACAACCTTTGTTTCCAAGTCACGCTTACTTAGAGGCGCTAAACGACTTGTCAGTGAAGTGATAATTGCTAGGCGTTGTAAACTCTCATCGATACATTCAGCCATGGCGTGAACTTGGCTAAGTAATCCTACATTGTCGGTAAGTGACCAAAACCCAGCTTTACTTTGCTTAGTAATCTCCATGTCTTTTAGTACAGTAAGGGCCTGTAAGGCTTGCTGTTCAACTTGTTTGCTATCTTGATATAGATATAAGTCTTCTTTGAGTAACGCCGTTATGTTTTGCACTTTTATGACTAATTCGTCTTGATTGATTTTGCTGTGCTTATCAAGTAAACGACAAACCAAAGCTGGTACTACGTAGGTATGCAAAATATTATTGCGATAATAACGCATTTCGGTATTAGCAGTTTCTGAGAGAGAAACTAAGCTACCAAAACTATCTTCAGTAATCGTGACTTTATTGAGAGAAATAACGTGTGCGAGTAACTCGGCACCTGTTTCTTCTGGCACTGTGAGTTGTTTGCTAAATGGTGCTTGGCGCTGAATATTTAAGAAAAAATCAAGCTGTGTTTCTAATTCTAATTTTGACAGTGCTTTATTCTTGCTGGCATGTAAAATCAAGGCAATTAAAGCCACGCCATTTAAAGCCGCACTCTTATTGATGTTCTCCATTACTTGATCAGCAAGTACATTGACCGTAGGTGTTAACCACGTTGGTTTTTGCGGATCAATAGGGTCAATTGACTCTTTCCAATCAGGTACTTGTTTATTTAAAAACTCATTAATGTTCATCGGCTCACCAAAATTTACATAGCCATTTCCATAGTTACGTAAGCTCTTAATGGCTTTTAAAACGCCAAACATTGACTCACTTTTTTTCTCACTACCACTTAATTCTTTGTGGTAAGTGCCTACTTCCATCACATGTTCATAACCTAAATAAACAGGGACTAAAGTCAGTGGTCGATCAATCCCGCGTAGTAAGCTTTGAATGGTCATAGCTAGCATACCTGTTTTAGGCGATAACACTCTACCCGTTCGGCTACGACCACCTTCAGTGTAATATTTAACACCGTAGCCACGTTCAAATAAAAGTCCTAAATATTCACGGAAAATTGTGGAATATAAACGGTTACCACCAAAACTACGACGAATAAAGAATGCGCCACCTTTTCTAAATATGGTGCCGGCAGGCCAGAAGTTTAAGTTAATGCCTGCAGCAATACGTGGCATAACTAAACCTTCTTGTAAAATTACATAAGAAAGTAATAAATAATCCATGTGGCTACGATGACAAGGAACATAAATGATCTCATGGCCATCTTGCGCCAATTTACGCAATACTTTGGCATTACTTACCTTAATAGCGCTGTATAGGCGTTTCCACAACCAATGCAAAATTATTTCACCAAAACGCAACCATGAAACACTGTAGTCACCAGCAATTTCATTCATAATGTCTAACGCTTTTTTCTTTATTTCAGTTTCTGAAACTTTTTTATTTTTAGCTTCATCGCTAATAATACGTTTGACTGACGGGTTGGCAAATAATGCGGTAAACATTTGCTTACGATGCATTAATCTAGGGCCTTTAGCCGCAATCGTTTGACGATGGAAATGAAAGCGAGCAACGCGCAAAAATTTATGGGCTGCGGCTTCATCGCTACCGTGGTTGTCAGAGATATTACGCAAAGAAAATGACTCGCTAAATCGCACTAAGGTATCACGACCTAAAAAGAGCACGATGAAAAATTTTCTTAACCAATTTGGAGATTCTTGATCGGCAAGCAAAGTACCTATGTTGAGGTTTTTACGTTCTTTGGTAGGGGTTTTCCCCCAAATTAAATTGGCTGGAATTAATTGTGCATCAAGATTTTCGTCGATAACATGCTGATTTAATAAAGCTAAACCTTGTGCAGTTGCTGTTGTTTTACTGCTTTTACGCCAAGAACAGAGCGGTGTGGATTTGGCCAAGCACAAAGTACGATTAAAGTTTTTGCCTTTAATTGTTACTTTGCCAAGGGGATCAGGCAGATTCTGCTTTTTACATGCACTTTGCAACGCTAAAAGATCAGAGGCAGATTGATGGCGGACAATGTAAAAAATTGGCTGACTTGGCTGTTCGGTAATGCTTTGGCTGTCAGTGATAATTTTACAGCGAACCAGTAACTTAAGAGGGAATTTTAGTAATAAATAGAAAAAAGAACGTAAGGCCAACATGTTGTATCGCTCGGATTAGTCATTAACAGCTACAAAAATTGAATTTTAACATCATTAGTTAATATTGTCTTGGTTTGTGGGTAAACTGTTAGCACACCATTATCATGGCTAAAAATACCGTTTACTTCAGGAGTTAACATTGAAAAAAATTGCTGTGTTTGTCGATGTACAGAATATTTATTACACCACGCGAGATACTTTTGCTAAGCAATTTAACTATCGTTTGTTATGGCAAGAATTGATGGCGCAAGGCGATATTACAATCGCGAATGCTTATGCAATTCAGCGCAGTGATGATCAGCAGCATAAATTCCAAAAGGCACTGAAACATATTGGTTTTGACGTCAAACTAAAGCCTTATATTCAGCGGCGTGATGGTTCGGCTAAAGGTGATTGGGATGTAGGTATTACGATTGATATTATGGAAGCTGCAGCTGATGTTGATACGGTAATATTGCTTTCAGGGGATGGTGACTTTGATTTATTACTGCGAAAAGTACGTGAAAAATATGGGGTAACCACGGAAGTGTATAGTGTTGAGCATTTAACCGCAAAATCATTAGTGGAGGCTGCGGATATTCACCATAAAATCGAGAAAAGCCTATTATTATAAGCTTCATAGGCTTGACACTATATTATGTTAAAGAGTCAGCTTTAGCTTTTATTTTATGTTTTTTTACGAGATAGCCAGTTAATAACAAGGCAATAATAAATAATATCGTGCTAGCGATTAACTCGTTTTGTGCGCCTAAACGTATACCACTGCCGGCCAGTGAAAATATGGTCATTTGTGGGATAAAACCGACAAAAGAACCCCCCACATAAGCTGGCATTGAGACCTTGCTAACCCCAGCAATAATATTGGTCAAAAAGTTACTTCCTAAGGGTAATATACGAAAAACAATGGCTTTCAAAAAAGTTTGATCGCCAAGAAATTCTGATAACTTTGCAAGCTTGCTTGGATATTTTCGAGTAATGCTGGCCCTTAAGAAATATCGAGCGACATTAAAAGTGATAAAGCAACCAAGCGTTGCTGCTACTGTGGCAACAATTAAGCCGAAAAAAGCGCCTAAATTAATGCCAGCAACTAAAGCCGCAATTTGCCGAGGGAAACCGACACTCGTGGCGAGCGATAAAAAAACAAAGAGTAATACTGCATTAACAAACGTCGAGCTGCTGTCTTGTTGCCAATTAAGTTTTTCAACTAAGTCGATTGTCCAGTCGCTTAAGCTAAAGCTATTCTTTGTTGTCGGTAATATTTCACTCTGAGTAGGGGACAGTATTGGTGTCACCATCAGCCATTGATATAAAGCTATCCCAACAATCATTAGCATGATGAAGCTTGCTAGTATCTTTATTGTTGATGTTCGAGTTGAATATAAGAGAAACTTGGAGAGCATGGTTATACCAATTTGATTAAATTTATTCCTACTCAAAGCAACAATAACAAGTGTAGAACAATACTTACTTTAGTTATCTTGCTTTGATTTCTTTTCTACGTATTAATCAAAATAAAAAATCTATTTAAAGTGATAAAGCTTGGCTTTCGCTTGCTCAAATTCATCAGTAGTTAAAAAACCTTGCTGTTGCAGTTTGACTAATTTTTCTAATGCGTTAACCAAATCGGTTTCTACTTTGGCTAACTCTATCGTTGTCGCAGCATGATTATCAACTAAAGTGATTTCATCATTACTTTTTACTGAGATAGCCACTTCTGCCACTTTTTCAGACTCTACAACATTTTCTCTTGGAAGAGGCACCGGACGTATTATTGCGGCTTGTTTATGTAACGGTGTATCGTCATGGGTTTTATGTTCAGTATGCGCTATATCAGTTGCGGATTTCGATTTAAAAGAACGCTCTCCTGTCTGCTCGCCATTAATATTCTGGGCAATGAGCCAGCACCAATCAATTGTTTCATCGACCACAGTAAAGTAACCTTTTTTGGTTATTCTATCGCTGCCTTTTCGTAAATATAAGCAAATGATGTGGCGCTTTTTTGTTTCGGTACTAATGGCTAAGCTAATGCGACGTACTTTGCCATCAGTCATTTTTGCAATCTGTTCAATATGAAATATCTCGCGTAACGCTTGTTCTTGTTCTTCGTTAAAACCGTGCCCCAAAGTAGTATTAATTGTCGCAATGACTAAATCGCCAAGCAATATTTGGCATTGTTTAATATCAGCTAATGCGACGATCTTTTCTGCTTCCTTCTCATGGCGTCTAAACAGTTTAATCGACAACTTATCTTCACTGAGAGTCAAGTTAGAAAACTCACGACGAACGAAGGCCTTAGCCGATTTTTGATGTATTTTCATCTGATATAAAACATAGCTAATAAGTGAAATTAACGTGGTAATGAAAAAGAAAGTTATCCAGCTAAATCCACTTTCTTGGCTTTTATTTACGTCTAAGCTAATGTCTTGTTGAAATAATTGGTATATAGCACCAGAATCTTCATTGAAAAACAGGAGTTCTCCGCGATTATCGCGATAGAGAGTTAAGTTACTTGTTTGCAATGCTTGTTGCTTTAATAACCACTCTACAATTGGGGAGGGAAGTACTTTTCGTTGTTCATTAGATTGCTTGTTTTCAAGTCGTGCTTCAGGTGATATTTCATGTGATAGTGAATTCAGTTGCCATTGTTTTTGGTTTTTGGTTAATAATAATAATTTGTTGCGTAAGGTGGGGGCATTTTGCCCTCGGTATACTAATAAACTATTGGCAGATAGCATTTTTTTGTTTTGATACAAAAACTTCGTCGGCGCTTGCTTACGCCAATCTTCACCGCCATCACTATAAGATAGCCAATGTCTCGTTGTGTTTTTAAAATTATACTGATGTGATATTAGTAGCTGAGAGTCGTATCTATCCGGCCAAATAAATTGATTTATGTTGCCTGCACCAAATAAATACAGCGTTTTATCAAATTTTTCATTAGCGTAGTAAGGATTGTCTAGAGGAACACTATAACTATTGATACCGTTACGTTGCGGTTGAATACGTAAAATAGCACCTGAATACAGTGGTTGTTGCTTTAATTCAGAGCTCTGTGAAAGTGAGATATACAGCTGTGCAAAATCATCATGCCATGATTTGCTATAAGGATTAAAACCTAATTGCTTTATTCCGTTTTCCAAGGTGGGAACGGCTATTCTGAGAACTTCTCGTTGACTAGATTCATCAACTTGCTTGTCTGCATTTAATTGCCACTCGGTCACTATGGCATCATTAGAAAGTGGTGTGGTGGTTGAGACTTTTAAACGCTGCCTTTTTCTGTTGCTAGTCACCTTTTCAACATGAGCAGTATAGAAAGTGCCAAAACCTGTTTGATCACGTAATGAGAAGTTAGGGTGCAAAGTGAAAGCGGTTAGTTGAAGCGCGGATTCTTCAGAGGAAAAACGCTGTAAATCTAATAATAAAGCAGTATTATCAGTGCTATCTTGTTCTAATTGATAAACTTTTCCTCCCTTATTTGCAAGATAGTAATACTGGCTGTTTCCTGGTTGCTCTAGCAGTATCAACCACTGGTCTTTTATTGTTTCTAATTGCGGAGCTTGCGCTACTTTTTGTAATAAATATTGCTTCTCCTTACTGGCACGACTGTCTTCACTGACGAAAAACAGACATAAGGAAAAAATAAAAAAGGTTGCGTACTTTGCGTTAAGCATTAATTTGAGTCATCCATAGTTCAGTATTTTACTAACGAGTATTTAAATTCTTATTTATGCACCTTTAAACAAATGCACATTTTTTACTTCAATAAACTGATCTTTATTAACACCGCTGGTGTAACTTAATTTTCCTTCTAACATCAATTCATCACCAATATCGCCGTGTTCTGCTAAATATTGTGCTTGTTTACCCCAAACATGAATAGCGCGTTCTACAGATAGTGTTTGCCATATTTGTTTGTCGGTATTGTATATATGCTGATTAATTGCAATGTTGGCTTGGGTTATATGCTTGTTCTGTTCAGTTAACATCAGTTTTGGTTGTGATGTTAATTGGGCACTACAATGGATTTGATTGATCGCTTGCGTGTAGCCTTTATCAAATTTTTGTACAAAATTAGCGTGCACAATACCTAAGTGGGTAGTGCTTTTATCTGTTGTTTTTGGCTTGATATTACTTAAATAGCCATGCAGTAAAATAATATCTCCCTTGTTGGCATGTAGTAATGCCTGTTCGACCAATTCACCCTCTACCTTTACATGATGGTAGCTAGTCCACTCTTTATATTTGTTGGTGCTTTTATCTAGCCACTTACTGGACGTAGCTAACACAATTTCAGTGACTGCAGTTGCAGGGTTAGCGCGATAACGAATATCAGGTGTTGCGACTAAATTACCTAATAAGGTTACGGCACAAAGCTGTGGATTTGGACTTTTTGGGTGTTTATTTACAGCATCCGATAATGACAAAAGCTTTCCTGTGAGATTAAAGTAAACCAATTTCTCAGTCACTTATTATCTATTTGTGTGAATAAAGAGCAAGTAGTTTTATTTTAATATAAATTCAATGACATTGTTAAGAGGCGGTGAGGGAAAAGTGATGAGAAATCTCATTTAAAGCCATTTTAGTCACAATTAACTAGCCATTTGAGTGGTTAGTGAAAGACAAAGCTTTATAATGAAGGCAATATTGTAGAAACAAATCAAAAAACTTGTCTTCATTAGGCAAGCATATAGGAAGCTAATGAGCCCGACTATTGCCAGCGAAAACTTAAGCAACATCGCCCTTGGATACGTTGATAGTGTTGATAGCGAATACGCTAAACGCCTAGCCAAAAAATGGCAATTTAACTATTTAGGGGATGTGGCCGCTGCGACTAAACAGCCAAAACTTGAATTTTTGTTGCAACTGCATCATCACGCCTTAGAGCTTTGCAAATTAGATGAGCCTAAACTAGGTGCTATCAAGGTAGACTTTGTCGAAGGTGCGGTTGCTCATCGACGTAAGTTTGGTGGTGGCCGTGGTCAAGACATAGCCAAAGCAGTAGGTTTAAAACATGGTTTTACGCCACACGTATTAGATGCTACCGCAGGGCTTGGCAGAGACGCCTTTGTATTGGCGAGCCTAGGTTGTAAACTTACATTATTGGAACGTATGCCGGTTGTTGCAGCGCTTTTAGACGACGGCATAGAGCGTGCCAGACTCAATCATGAAGTTGCCGATATTGCCAACAACATGCAATTAATTCACGGCTCCTCGTTAGATGAAATAGATTTAGCGACTGAACCTGACGTTGTCTATCTTGACCCTATGTTTCCGCACCGAGAGAAATCTGCTGCGGTAAAAAAAGAGATGCGTATTTTCCAGTCTCTCGTTGGTGAAGACCTTGATGCAGATAATCTACTTGAACCAGCATTAGCGTTAGCAAAATATCGCGTTGTGGTAAAACGCCCAAGTTATGCACCGCCACTGGCAAATAAAAAACCATCGATGAGTATCAATATGAAAAAAAATCGCTTTGATGTTTATGTTAAACAAGCTATCCCCAAAGCAACGACTTAGTTTAATCATTTGTAGGTTACATAAATACGTCATATTTATGTAACCTAACTGTCATATAAATGAGTGACCATTGCCTTTATTTCATCATAAAGGCATCCCCGTTATGCGTGTTTCTAGCTTTTCCCGTTTATCTGCTACAGCAATTAGTATTTTTGCTGTGATCTATCTAGTAACCATGTACCACGTCGGACAATCATTAAGTAAAAGCCAAGCGCAATATAAGGGTTATCAGGCACTTATTTCGTTAACAACGGTTAAGTTTAACCGTACTATTGTTGAATATTTGCAAACAGGTGAAGTATCCCTATTAAGTCGCGCTCAAAAACAACTGGCATTAATTGTTGAGCAAGCACAGAGTTTACGTATCGATGAGCTTTCTAATCAGATAGATTCACAAGCTAAGTCTCTTGCCCATAATATTGATACTAAATTTCGTGGTATGGGTAAGCTCAGTGGTGATCCGTTAGTACTGTTACGTAATGGTGAACATGAAATGCTAGCTATCAACAATGATTTAGCTAGTTATGTGCAAAGCACAAAAGAACTGTCGTTGAAGGAACAGTTTAACTACCTGATTAAAACACAAGCGATAGCTAAGTTACTGGCTGACTTGGTCAGTGCTAGAGAAGTTATGTTTACCCAGCAACAGTCAAACATGCATTCGATAAACTCTCTTCTAAAAGAGTTACAAAACCTAGGGCGTTTTTTATCAACACAACCCGCTTTAGCTATTTATGCAGAGAGTGATGAAGATGTGCTTGATGAAAGTGATGATTTGCTCGGAGACAGTGAAGAAAAGCAAGATTTAAGCCTTGAAGCCATTAGTGAATTACAGTCGTTATTCAATCGCTATCAACGAGAAGTAGAAAACACTCTTGCTCAACAACAGCAACGAAAAATGGGCTTAGTACTGTTAGCAAAACAAGTGGGTAATATTGAAAAATCCATTATGCAAGGTGAAGTGACTATTTCACAGCGTCAAAAGCAGATAAATGAGCAGCTCAATATTATTGTCATCGGATTACTTATTTTTTTAGTGATTTTTCTACTAGCAAATTACTGGTTGCAGCGTAGTGTTATTCTTAAACCGTTACGTAATTTACGTGATAGTTTTGTGCAACTAATGGAACAAGGCAAAGTTGATAATATTACCAATATTGATAAAAGCACTGAGTTTGGCGAAATATCCACTAGTTTCAATCATATGGTTAACAAGTTAGCGCAAGATGATAAAGACAAAGCACAGCAATTGGATTTAGTTGCGAAAGCATTAACGACAATGGAAAGCCAAGTGCAAAGTATTTATCAGTCATCACATACCACTAGCGAGCACGTGCAAGGGGCGAGACAAATTATGGGAGCGCTAGGTGCAGCGACTGAAACAGTAAATACTCTCTCAGGACAGGTTGTTAACAATGCTCAAGCAACTAAGAAAGCAATGGAAGTGAGTCAACATCATGTTTCACAAGTCTTAGCGGCCAGTGAATCTACTAACTTGGCCGCGAAGGAGAGTAAAGAAGCAATTACTTCACTATTTCATTCAGTTGAGTCAGTTACTTCTATTGTTGATGTGATAAGTGCTATTGCAGATCAAACTAATTTACTGGCACTTAATGCCTGTCTCTTATACACATCTGACGCTGCCGACGA
>OJHK01000615.1_pt1 | contig 20847 bp, 20 predicted proteins | sample 1595161 | NCBI WGS metagenome assembly OJHK01 (sample SAMN05416842, study PRJEB24817) | seawater metagenome | isolation source: Sea water | place: Canada:Atlantic | collected 2013-07 | reverse complement strand
CCTCTCTATTCGTCGGCAGCGTCAGATGTGTATAAGAGACAGTGCCAAGGCCGCTTGCATAACAAGCCAAGCCATTTAAATTCCCGGCTGATTCACCTGCCGTGAAGCCAAATGCTGGTGGGTTCGTAGATTTATCAAGTGTGATGTTACTTGGCGTCACGTCCCGCGCATCTATTGGCAGCGCTGAAATCAACGTGCGAAACCGATCAGGCGCGCCGTATTTTTCGTTCAACGAGAAACGCGGCAAATAGAACATGTCTTCGGACGCATGGGCGACACCCGAATGCTGGCCAAATGCTGCGGCATATCCAGCGGCTTTGACTGTATCGCGAACGGCCAACGTTGTCTCACCGTAAGGATAAGCGAAAAGTTCAGGGACAAAGCCCAATTCAGCCTTGAAGCGCTGATTACTGAACGCAATCTCACGCTTGGCGTCCGCCAATGGCAGGTCAGCAAGATGGGCATGGCTGATGGTGTGCGCGCCGATATCAAACCCATCATCCAAGGCTTTGCGGATATCATCCCAGCTCATGTAACCGCGCAAGGCAGCGTCCACCGGCTCGGTCGATACAAATAATGTCGCCGTGAAGCCTGCTGCTTTCAACTTCGGCAACCCGCGCTTCATAACGGAGGCATAGGCGTCATCAATTGTGATGGCGACGGTTTTATCCGGCAAAGGTTCGCCAGCCTTGATCGCCGCAACGATCTTCTTCAACGGCCAGACCGTAAACTTGCCGCGCTTCAGATGCGCAATGTGAGCGTCCAGTTGCTTCATCGTTACGTTGGTCGAGGGATAGCGGTTCTCGCCGAACCGATGATACATCACGATCACAGCATGATCCGCCGCTAATGCCTGCGGGGCAGCGCTGACGGTCCAAGCGGCAAAAGCCGCGGCAACAAGGAATAGATGTTTGATCATGGTGGCAGAAATGCGCATAAGTTCACCCCAATGACAAGGATTTAGACGCTTGCTGCTGCCCCCAAAAACCGTTGACGTCACGCTCGACCTCAGAGCTATGACAATTAGTGATGCCAACGCAGTCGCAGCGTTATTTCAATCTGCCCATGCCGATGGCGGGGCGGGCGGCTGGAAAACCAGAGATATCACCCGCGTATTAGATGAAGGTGGCGCTGGCGTAATCGCATTTGCACCGGGCCTCACGGGGCCAGCAGGCGCGATTTTGGCGATGCGCACGGGCGCGGACATGGACATCATCAATATAGCAGTCGGGGATGCATTCCGCCGGCGCAGTCTTGGCCGACATTTATTAAAATTGCTCGCCAGCCAAGCCGAGAACTGCAGCTACGAGCGCATTCTGCTAGAGGTCGCAGATGATAACACCATTGCAAAAGCTTTTTATGAAGCGATGTCGTTCACTACAGTTGGCACACGCCCTGCCTACTATCCGCGAGACGGATATCGCGTGGATGCCAAAATCATGGCGAGAACATTAGACAATCTACTTTAGACCTTTTCTATATTAATGCTCGTGACGCCATTCTCTTCAAGTATAGGTTCTGCGACCAGATGCCCCAATTCCTTTGCGGACCGCGGAACGTTTTTCAACGGCTCTTCGCCTTTAAGGCGGACGCACAGAGTGTCGCCAGATTGCATCTTATCCAACGTTAATCGCGTCTTAACGAAAGTCATCGGGCAGCGATCTTTCGTTATATCGAGCAAGTAGTCTGCCTGTTTATTGTCAGCTTCAGCCATAAATTCACCTCTAAAATGCCAAAATATATGTTGCGCGAATGCTTTACCAAGTCTATAAGCCCGCTCACGTATTTAGCACTAAAGCAATCCCGGAGAAAGATCGGTATGACCGAAGCAGACGTCACTATGTCCCGCGAACTACTAGAGCACACGACTGAGATTGTCTCATCCCATGTCGCCAATAACCCGGTGCCAGTAAGCGATCTTCCAGAATTAATTCGTCAAGTCTACACGACGCTGGCATCTGTTGGCGCAGACAGCGCACCGCAAGCAGAAAAGCCGCAGCCTGCTGTACCAATCAAGAAGTCTATTACCCCGGATTACTTGATTTGCTTGGAAGACGGCAAGAAGCTGAAGATGTTGAAGCGTCACTTGAAGACCGCGTACGACATGTCTCCAGAAGATTATCGCGAAAAGTGGTCCCTGCCCCACGATTATCCAATGGTCGCCCCGAACTATGCTGCACAACGTAGCACACTCGCGAAAAAAATTGGTCTCGGGACCCGCGCGCGCCGCCGCTGATACAGCGCGCAGCCAAGTCGGATTTTCCCCGGCCCGAAAAGACATCAAAACCCCGCCATTGTGCGGGGTTTTTTTGTACCTCCATCCTCCAGATATCCCCAAGCAGGTGCGCTAAACTTCTTGGGCCAGGCCCACATCGCCCCCACTTAATCGTTCAATGCGTCGCATCCAGCCCTATCGTGCGAGGAACTGACACGTGATAAGGTCTAATCAACGTAGCGCAATTCGACCGTCGATAGGGCCGACCGAAGCCTGGTCGTCCGATGAAGCGACAGAGGTAGAACAGCCCATGCGGATTGCGCTCAAGCGCGCCTTAGCGAAGAGACGGCCCTGGAAACGGGTACGCCCGCCACGCAGGCGTTTTGGCGCGCGCAAGCCCTTTCCGTTTGTCCGGGCGTTACGACGTGGACCAGCGCCTGCTCGTCTTGGCGAACTTCATCTCCTTGCTAGAACGCTTGAAGTGCGCCTTGCCAAAACTGATGCTGAAATAAGGGCAGCGCAACGCCTGCGCTATGAGGTCTTCTACGAGGAGCTCTCCGCTAAACCATCCCCAGAAGTCGAGGCTGCACGGCTGGATTTTGACCGCTACGATCAATTCTGTGATCACTTGATTGTGCTGGACCATGGCGGCCCCGTTGCAAATCGGGTTGTTGGCGTATACCGCCTGCTTCGTCGTGATGTTGCTGCCAAAGCGGGCCAATTCTACACCCAGGACGAGTTCCGCATTCGCAAGCTGTTACGTGGCGGGCGACAAGTGCTTGAGCTTGGTCGGTCCTGCGTCCACAAAGATTTCCGTAGTGCAGGCGTGATGAACCTCATGTGGCGGGCGCTCGCGCATTATATCGCCATGCATGATGTAAAAATCATGTTCGGCTGCGCCTCATTCCTTGGCGCAGACCCACAAAAGCATGCTCTGGCGCTCAGCTATCTGCATAAGATGCACCTGGCGCCGCCTCAGCTCCGGCCCAAAGCAATCCGCAAGCGCTATGTGCGTATGGACTTGCTGCCGGACAGTGAAATTGACGAAAAAGAAGCACAGAACGCCTTGCCGCCGCTGCTTCGGGGATATCTCCGCCTCGGCGCCATGATTGGCGATGGTGCAGTGATTGATGAACAGTTCGACACAGTCGATGTCTGCGTCGTCGTCCGCACAGACCAATTGGCTGCCGATTACGCGAAGCGTTACCAAAGCGTGCGAGAGCGCACCGGCGCTGGAGATGCGGTTGGAGCCGACCTCGGCGCATGATGCCACTGCTTCGCATGATGGCCTTAATTGACTGGATGTTGATGTTGGCGCCTGTGCAAGCGGGCGCCTTGCTGCTGAAGCTTAAGGCTGCCGATCGGATACCCCGCCGCTTCCATCGTGGCGTCACGCGCATCTTCGGCATTCAGATCGAAACAACGGGCCAGATGAGCGAAATTCACCCAACGCTCTTTGTATCTAACCATATATCTTACTTAGATATTTTTGTGTTTGGCGCCGTGATTGAAGGCTCGTTTGTTGCGAAGTCTGATATCGCGAACTGGCCCATCGCGGGCTGGCTGGCCAAGATGCAGCGGACGATATTCGTAGAACGCGAGCAGCGCACGAAGATAGGCGCCCAACTCACCCGCGTGCAGGAACGCTTTGAAAGCGGCGGCAATGTGATTCTGTTTCCTGAAGGCACCAGCTATGATGGCGCACGGGTTCTGACATTCAAAAGCGCGCTATTTTCCGTCGCTCAAAACCAGGTCAATGGTCATGCCGTCACCGTTCAACCAGTCTCCATAGCCTATACTGAAATGGACGGTCTGCCGCTCACGCGCGCGCAGCGCCCACTGGTCGCATGGTATGGCGACATGGCGCTGCTACCGCACATTTGGTCGTTCCTAAAAGCCCAGCGGACTAAGGTTGAAATCCAATTCCATGAGCCCGTCAGCATGGATGATTATGCAAATCGCCGGGCCATGGCGAGCGCATGTCAGCAGATGGTTTCTGCCGGCGTTACCGCTATGGTTACCGGCCGGACCCTCCCTATGCCTGCACTTCCAGCACCAGACGCACAAATAGCGCTGCCAGCAGCCCCAAAAGAGACTGCTGGAACTTGACAGAACGCTGGCGAATTCTACTGTCCGCCTGAACTTTCAAAGGTAACAGATCCCTTGGCGCGCAAGCTCTTTATCAAGACCTACGGTTGCCAGATGAACGTGTACGATTCCGCCCGCATGGCAGACGTACTCGCCCCCATCGGCTTTGAACGCACAGACACAGCACAAGACGCTGATCTGGTCGTGCTGAACACATGCCATATCCGCGAACGAGCGGCCGAGAAGGTCTATTCCGAAATCGGACGCCTCCGCCTGATGCGTGAAGCCAGGCGGGAAGCTGGCGAAGGCGACATGCTGATAGCAGTCGCTGGATGCGTGGCCCAGGCTGAAGGCGACGAAGTTCGCCGCCGGGCACCGTCTGTGGACATCGTCGTTGGCCCACAAGCCTATCACCGCCTTGGTGGCATGGTCCGTCGGATATTGGCTGACAGAGGCGAGCGTATCGTCGATACGGATTTTCCAACTGAAACTAAGTTTGATTCTTTACCGGAACAGTCAGCGCCTCAGGGTGCGGCTGCGTTTCTGACGATTCAGGAAGGCTGCGATAAGTTCTGCACGTTCTGCGTCGTACCTTACACGCGCGGCGCTGAGTATTCGCGGCCCGTCGGCGATATTCGCAATGAGGCGATCAAGCTCGTCGGCCAAGGCACGCAGGAAATCACGCTGCTAGGCCAAAACGTCAACGCCTATCACGGTGTTGGCGAGGACGGTGAAACCTGGACCTTGGCGCAGCTTATCCGCGAGCTTGCGAAGATTGATGGCCTAGAGCGTATCCGCTTCACGACCTCCCACCCACGCGACATGGATGATGACTTGATCGCTGCCCATGGCGATACGCCAAAGCTGATGCCTTACCTGCATCTGCCAGTGCAGTCAGGCTCGGATCGAATTCTGAAGCGGATGAACCGTGGCCATGGTCGTGAGGCCTATTTCCGCATTGTCGAACACCTCCGCGCTGTCCGGCCCGACTTGGCACTCTCATCAGATTTCATCGTTGGATTCCCTGGCGAAACAGACCAGGACTTTGAAGACACGCTTGATCTCATCAGGCAGGTCAATTTCGCCCAGGCCTATTCCTTCAAATACAGCGAACGTCCTGGCACGCCTGCTGCTGAACACCAGGATCAGGTGCCGGAAGCCATGAAGAGTGAGCGTTTGCAGCGTCTCCAGGCGCTTCTGAACGAACAGCAACTAGCCTTCAATGAAGCCATGGCAGATCGTGTTGTGCCGGTGTTGTTTGACCGGCGCGGTAAAAAGCCCGGCCAGCTTGTTGGCCGCTCACCCTGGCTGCAAGCAACTCATATTGATCTGGACCCCGTCCGCGCGGATGCTCTGTTTGGCGCAGTATCCGATGTCCGCGTCGCACGCGGTGCCCCTAACGGACTGGTAGGCTCTTTGGCCGACCCAAAACAGGAGAGTGCGGCTTGACCGCTGATGATAGCGACGACGCCCGCGCGGAAGTCTCCTTTCAGGATGAAGCGCCGCTGCCCACACTCTTCGGCGCTTATGACCGCCACCTCGCCCGGCTAGAACGGGAGCTTGGCGTCAATCTAGCATCACGCGGCGGACAGGTCGCGATCACCGGTCCTTCGGATGCGGTCGCCGCGGCCGAGACAGCCATCAATCAGCTTTATGCCGAAGCCAAATCCGGCAGCGCATTAGATGATGATCGCGTCGCAGCCGTCGCCCGCGCCTCCAGGCTTGGCCCCAGTGATGCTGAAGGCCAGCCAATCGACACCTATAAGCGCCCCATCCGCCCTCGCGCGGGCGCTCAAACGCGCTATGTCGAAACGCTGCGTAAGTCGAAGCTAACGTTCTCGATTGGCCCCGCGGGCACAGGCAAAACCTTCCTTGCGGTCGCTGTCGCCGTCGAGATGATGAAGCGCAGGCAAGTCGAGCGCATTATCCTATCCCGCCCAGCCGTTGAAGCCGGCGAACGCCTTGGTTTCCTGCCGGGTGATCTGAACGAGAAGGTTGATCCATACCTCCGCCCGCTCAAAGACGCGCTCGGCCTTATGATGCCGGCGGATATGGTGCAGCGGAAGCTGGCGAATGAGGAGATTGATGCAGCACCTCTAGCGTTTATGCGCGGGCGCACACTTTCCAACGCCTTCATTATCCTGGATGAAGCGCAGAACACTACGCCGATGCAGATGAAGATGGCGCTGACCCGTATTGGCGAAGGCAGCCACATGGTCGTCAATGGTGATCCAAGCCAGACCGATCTGCCGCGGGGCCAGAAATCCGGCCTGAACGATGCCCTTGAAGTGCTGAAGGACGTTCCTGACGTGGCTGTCACACGCTTTTATGCAGGCGACGTCGTTCGAGAAGAACTCGTTGCCAAGATCGTCGCCGCCTATGACGCACGCTCGAAATCCTCCAGCCATGACTGACGAAGCACCGACCGAAGAACCGGATTGTCCGCAGGACATCATTCTGGAAAATGACGCCTGGCGGATCGCGCCCTTCCTCCAGAATGAAGCCGAGGCTGCAGTTGTCGAAGCGTTGGGTACTGCGTTAGCCGAAGCCAAGCTTCCTGAGGATGCAGGGCTGACTGTTTTACTGGCTGATGATGAGGCGTTGCAGCGCCTCAATGCAGACCACCGCGGGCAAGATAAGCCAACCAATGTGATCTCATTCCCAGCGGCACAGCCTGGCGAGACACCGATTGACGGACATTACGGTGATATCGCAATCGCGCTCGAAACCGTTCTGGCAGAAGCCCGTGAGGCTGAGATATCAGCTGCCAGCCACTTGGCTCATATAGTTGTTCATGGCGTGTTACACTTGGCAGGTTATGACCATGTCCAGGATGACGAAGCAGAGATTATGGAAGCGATGGAAGTGCTAGCGCTAAAGCGGATCGGAATACAAGATCCTTATGCGGATAGTGAGTTGGCGACATGAGCAGCGATTCTGATAATGGCACCAGTCGCCCGAGCTTGTGGAACCGCCTGATCCGGCGAAGCGGCGAAACGGACCTTCGCACCACCCTCGCCGAACTGGTTGAGCGTGAGAATACCGACACGCCAACAATCTCTGACGCTGAACGTCAGATCATCGAAAACGCCATCAGCCTGAATGAGCTGACAGTCGCCGACGTGATGGCGCCACGCGCTGATATTGATGGCGTTGATGTAGCAGATGGCGTTCAAGGTGCCGTTCAGAAAGCTCGCCAAACCTACCATTCCCGCCTACCCATATTCCGAGGTGAGCTGGATGACACCATCGGCATGATCCACGTGAAGGATCTAATGGTGGCGATGACGGGTGATCCGCCCGTAACAGAAATTGAACCACTGCTGCGCGACGTGCTGTTTGTTGTGCCATCCATGCGGGTGATTGATCTGCTGCTTCAAATGCAGGTCAGTCGGACCCATATGGCCATCGTCGTTGATGAATATGGTGGCGTGGACGGCATTGTCACTGTGGAAGACATCGTCGAAGAAATTATCGGCGAAATGCGGGATGAGCATGATGATGAAGCAACGCCCGAACTTGTCGATGAATCCGGCGGAACCATCATTGCTGATGCACGTGCCAGTCTCGAAGATTTCGAAGAACGCGTCGGCTTTGTCTTGACTGAGGATGAGCGCGAAGAAATCGATACCGTAGGCGGCCTTGCTGTGACACTGATCGGACGCGTGCCAACCCGTGGCGAGATTATTGGGCATCCTTCGGGCGTTGAATTCGAGGTTCTTGAAGGCGATCCACGCCGTGTGCGCAGTCTACGGATCCGCAATCTCCCAGAAAACGACGGCGACGAAGCTCAAGAAGCCGTTGAGTATATCGACGAAGCGAACAAGGCCTAGCCGATGCAGGCGATGCTGAAGGTGCCGGCATGGTTGCGGGATTGTCTGTTTGCTCTGATCGCAGGCCAAGCAGCGGCCTTATCATTTCCGCCATCTCCGAGCCCCTACGGGATGCTTCTGGGCCTTGTCGCGATTACGTTCTACCTAGATGCCCGATCACCAGCACGGGTGTTCGGGATTGGCTGGCTGTTCGGTATTTCCTGGCATTTTGGCGCGCTTAACTGGATATCCCAGGCATTTTTGGTGCCGATGCCAGGGATGGGTGCGGCTTCGCTGCTGCCCGTTCTGGCACTTGCGGGCGCATTCGCCCTTTACATTGCACTGGCATTTTATCTTTGGCGACGCTTCTGGCCAGGATCGAACACGCCATCTGTCGCCGCACGGCTTGGACTCGCAGGCTTTCTTAGCATTTCGGAATATGCCTACGGCCACCTGTTCACCGGCTTCGCTTGGGACTTAACAGCACTCGCCTTCGTTGAGACCAGCCTGATCAACACTGGCTCTATTTTCGGTGCCTACGGGGTTGGCTTGCTGGCTCTGGCTGGCGCCATCACTGCTTCAGGTGCCTTGCGCCAATGGATCGCTCAGCGGAACCTGCCGAAGCGTGAGGCTGCGCTTGCTGCCGGTTGCATCGCTCTGCTGGCCGCCGGATTTCTCTATAAACAGTCGCCATCAAAGGCTGCTACGCCTGAGGCGGACGCCATGACGGTCCGCATGGTTCAGGGAAATACGCCCCAGCGGATCAAATGGCGGCCAGAAAACCGTGGCATTATCTTCAATCGGCATGTCGCACTCTCCAGCAAAGATGGCGTGCCGAAGCCGGATCTGATCGTCTGGCCGGAAACGGCAACGCCATTTAATGTCGCCGAGAGTAAAAAAGCGCTTGAGGTGATCGGCGGGCTGCCAGCGAAGAACGGCTTCGCAATCATCGGAACGCCGATCCGCACGCCAAACGCTGATCGCGGGTATGACTATGCGAATGGCCTTCTCGCCATAGACAGCAAAGGCCAGATCACCGCCCGTTATGACAAGACCCACCTTGTGCCATTCGGCGAGTTCATGCCGCTTGCAGCCTATTTGCCGTTCGACAAACTCGTGCCGGGGCGTGGGTCGTTCTTAGCTGGTCCTGGTCCAGCAACGATGCAGCTGGGCAGCTTGCCGAGTTTCAGCCCCTTGATTTGTTACGAGGTGATATTTCCGGGCTCTGTCACGGCATCTGAACGCCCGGCATTCCTGCTGAATATCACTAATGATGCCTGGTATGGACAAAGTGCAGGCCCGCACCAGCATCTCGCCATCTCACGCATGCGAGCAATTGAAGAAGGCCTGCCACTGATTCGGGTTGCGAACACAGGGATCAGCGCCGCATTTGACGCCAATGGTGTTGAAATCGCGCGCATCCCGCTGGAGCAAGCGGCATCAATTGACGTCAAACTGCCTCCGCCTAATCCGCCCACACTCTATGCGCAGTATGGCGATACTCTGTACGGCCTATTGTTAGCGTTCTCATTAGCGCTGGCATTCTTCTTTCGCCGACGGGAGCAATCTGCATGACCATCGACCTCGCCCGCTTTCGTGCAGAAACGCTCGGCGTTCAAAACGTTGCTCATTTTAACAATGCAGGGTCGGCTCTGCCGCCAAATGCCGTTGTTGAAGCGCAAATTAGTCACCTGCAGCTTGAAGCCGCCATTGGCGGATATGAGGCGGCGAACCAAGAAAGCGCCCGTGTGGCAGCGGTATATGATTCAGTGGCACGGCTGATCAATGCCAAATCCCAAGAGATCGCAGTTGTAGAAAACGCAACCGTCGCCTGGGATATGGCCTTCTACGCGCTTAAGTTCGAACCCGGTGACCGTATCCTAACGGCAGAGGCTGAATACGCAGCCAACTATGTGGCCTATCTGCAGGTCGCAAAGCGCACTGGTGCTGTCGTCGAAGTCATTCCGTCTGCCTCAACTGGGGAAACTTCGCCGGATGCATTGGCGGCAATGATGGATGACCGGGTGAAGCTGGTTTCCATCACCCATGTGCCGACCAATGGCGGCCTTGTGAACCCTGCTTCGGAAATTGGGCGGATCGCCAAACGCCACGCTGCGCTCTACTTGCTCGACGCCTGCCAGTCTGTCGGTCAAATGCCCGTTGATGTGGCCGAAATCCAATGCGACATGCTTTCAGCGACTGGGCGGAAGTACCTCCGCGGCCCGCGTGGCGTTGGCTTCCTTTATGTCCGTGAAAGCCTGATACCCACGATGGAGCCGCCAATCGTTGATCATTTCGCTGCCAATTGGACCGGCCTGGACAGCTATGAACTCCGCCCCGATGCCCGACGGTTTGAAAATTGGGAAAACAACTATGCGGCCAAACTAGGCCTCGGCGCCGCTGTAGATTACGCCCTCGATATTGGGATGGATGCTATTTGGGACAGGGTGCGTGTGCTTGCGGATGACCTCCGCCGTCGCCTGCGGGAGACCAATGGCATTACCGTGCAGGACATTGGCCAGGAGCAGGGCGGGATCGTCACATTCTCCAGCGACCATGAAGACAGCGCGGATATCAAACAGCGTCTTGCCAGCCAGGGAATCAATATCAGTGTTTCGGGGCCAAGCAGTACGCTTATAGATTCGACGCGCCGGAACCTACCGCCAATCTGCCGTGCATCTGTGCATTACTATAATGACGAGGCCGAAATTGACCGACTGATGGCAGCGCTAAGAGGCTAATGCGTCTGCAGTCAGCACGTCTGCAATTGCCTGCTTCCTGAAGAACGCCCCGTGGCGATAGCGCCAACCTGCATCATCATCGATTGGATCAATGTAAGGGTCGGCTTGCGCGCCAGTTGGCGGAGGCGAGCCTTTCGGGAATCCTGGTGAGCGCTGGCGGTCGATCCAACCGGCATGGATGGCGGCGAAATCATCCATGATCGGTGCGTAGGCATTGCGCTCAAGGTCCGCCGCGATCCGGTCCTGATGGGCAGCCGTTACAGCCAATAGGTCTGAATTATATCCTGCGATCCGGTCAATGGTGGAACCCTGTGTTGGGCCATCCACATAGACAAGTGCATTGCAGAGGATTACAGCGTCATAGACCTTTTCGGCCTCAAACTCCGCGAATGATCTGGCCGGTAGGACATTCACTCGTGCCCGAACTTCTGGCGCAATGGCGACAGTCTTGTCATCGATCTGTTGGAAGAAGCTTTGCTCCTCAGCAACCGCGCCCTGCAGCACAGCACTGGGATATGCGCCCCGTGCCGCATAATTCACAAAGCCTTGGGAAAGGTCAGTCGCGTCGATCTGAAAATCAAGCTCAGGCCGCTCAATCCTCATCCGGATGGCGAGTGAATATGCTTCCGGACCAATGGAGCAGGCGTGCGCCAGGATCCGCGTCGGGCCATCTGTCGCCGGGCGAATTTGGCGGCAAAAGGCACCGAGAAAAGCCCGGTTCCGGAAGAACGCGATGGTTCCAATCAACGACCCATCGGTGGGCCGCAGACGCACTGTCGCAGCAGCGGGAGAATGCTCATTCATAGCCCCGATACTAAAAGGCTATGGTTTACGCGCCGTTACCGCTTAGAAGCACGGCAGCCTCTAAACGTCCAGATTTGCGACCTTCAGCGCGTTTTCCTGAATGAAGTTCCGGCGCGGCTCAACTTCTTCGCCCATTAGCGTGGAGAAGACGTGGCCTGCTTCTTCTGCATGGGCGACCTTCACCTGCAAAAGCGTGCGTGCTTCTGGATCCAGCGTGGTTTCCCAAAGCTGCTCTGGGTTCATCTCTCCAAGGCCTTTGTAACGCTGGATCGAAAGACCGCGACGGCCTTCTTCCTGCATTGCGCGGGCAAGAGCGCCCGGTCCATGGATCGGTGTCTCACGGTCCTTCGCAACAAGCACGGCTGGATCTTTGAACAACCTTTCCAGGCGCTCTCCAACTTCATTCAGCCGCGCTGCTTCCCGGCCACGCAATACGCGGGCGGAGATGTCATGGGCGGCGCGGTAACCGTTAGAAAGCCGAATAATACGCATACCAGCGTCACCGTTGGCGTCCGTATAGCCTTCGCCTTCCCACTTTTCCTCACCATTCGAGAATACAGCGAGGCGGGCGGCAATCGCTGCTGCAGTTTCGTTGGCTAACTCCATGGTACTAACGGATTCAGAGTTAAGAGCACCAATGACGGCAGCTTGCTCGACCACATCAGCATTGCCGATCGTCTCTGCCAAATTGCCGACGGCCAAGGTGATATCACGGCTAAAGGTCGCGAGTTCCCGCAAATCTTGGCCGGCGCGTTGTTCGCCATTAGCGGTATTCAGCACGGAGGCGTCCACACCAAGATCAATCAAATGATCTTCCAATGCGCGCTCATCCTTCAAGTAAACCGACCGCTGGCCGCGCTTGACCTGGAACAATGGCGGTTGCGCGATATAGATCCAGCCACGCTCAATCAATTCCGGCATCTGGCGGTAGAAGAATGTCAGCAGGAGGGCGCGAATGTGGCTTCCGTCAACATCAGCATCCGTCATGATGACGATCTTGTGGTAGCGGGCTTTCTCCGCATTGAACTGATCTGCGCCAATGCCTGCGCCAATCGCCGTAATCAACGTACCGATTTCTGCAGAGTTCAGCATGCGGTCAACGCCGACACGCTCCACGTTCAGAATTTTACCGCGAATAGGCAGGATCGCCTGATTGCTGCGGTCCCGCGCCTGCTTAGCGGACCCGCCAGCACTATCACCCTCGACGATGAAGATTTCGGCGCGTTCAGGATCTTTAGTCTGGCAATCCGCCAGCTTGCCCGGTAGCGATGCGATGCTGAGGCCCGTTTTGCCACGCGTGAAATCTCGCGCTTTCTTAGCCGCATCCCGCGCTTTGGCAGCCTGGCAAGCCTTCATCGCAATAACTTTGGCTTCCTTCGGGTTCTCTTCCAACCATTGGCCAAGCGCATCATTGATGGCACTTTCAACAACAGGGCGCACTTCGGACGAAACAAGCTTGTCTTTCGTCTGGGACGAGAATTTCGGGTCCGGTACTTTGACGGACAGCACGCAGGTGATGCCTTCGCGTGCGTCATCGCCAATCAGCGTGGCTTTTTCCCGCTTAGCGATGCCGCTTGAGTCTGCATAAGAGTTGATCTGACGCGTTAGCGCGCCTCGGAACCCAGCCAAATGCGTGCCGCCATCCCGCTGCGGAATGTTGTTGGTGAAGCACAGCATGGTCTCATGGAATTGGTCATTCCACTGCAGGGAGGCCTCAACCGTAACGCCATCTTTTTCCCGCGTGATCCAGATTGGCTTTTCAATAATGGCCGTTCGGTTACGATCCAGATATTCGACATAGGCCGCCAAGCCACCTTCATAATAAAGGTCGACGTCCTTGTCTTCGGCCTCGCGCGCGTCTCTCAACAACAGGCGGACGCCGGAATTCAGGAAGGCCAGTTCGCGCAAACGCCGCTCGAGGGTGGCAAAATCGAATTCGACCATGGTGAAGACATCGGTCGATGGCAGGAACGTAACCTCCGTACCCTTCTTACCAACGGCCTCGCCAGTCACAGCCAACGGTGCTTCAGCATCGCCATTCCGGAACCGCATGGCGTATTCTTTGTTATCTCGCCAAACCTTGAGGTCGAGCCATTCGGAGAGGCCATTCACAACCGAAATACCAACGCCGTGCAGACCGCCAGATACCTTGTAAGAGTTCTGATTGAACTTTCCGCCGGCATGTAGCTGGGTCATGATGACTTCGGCAGCAGATACGCCTTCCTCAGCATGAATATCCACCGGAATACCGCGCCCGTTATCCCGAACGGTGACGGATCCGTCGCTATTCAGGATCACATTGACCAAATCGCAGTGCCCTGCCAGTGCCTCATCAATGGCGTTATCAACGACCTCGTACACCATGTGATGCAGGCCGGTGCCATCGTCGGTATCGCCGATATACATGCCCGGACGCTTACGCACGGCTTCAAGGCCACGCAGGACCTGGATGCTATCAGCGCCGTATTCCTGGTCGTCTTCAGGCGTATCTGCCATGGGTTGGGTCGTCCTTGGTTATCGTATAAAGCCCGGCGCAATGGCTGGGCTAAGTCGTGAAAACGTGCAGGGCGAGCGCCCTATGAAAAATGTCATTGTCCGGCCCCGTCACTGACCGTCGCCGCCTCTACGTGGCGCCAATCAGCACGTCCTTTGAGCGGTCGTAATTGGTCTTCATCCGCACCTGTGACCCAGACTTGCCCGCCAAGCGCCAGCGCCTCATCAAACAGGGCTGCGCGGCGGGCGGGGTCGAAATGCGCGGCAACTTCATCCAGCAATAGCACGGGGGCTGCGCCCTTCGCGGTGGCCAGCATGCGCGCAGACGCGAAGGTGAGTGAGACCAACAGCGCCTTTTGCTCACCGGTAGAACCGTCGGCAGCCAAGAGGCCACGCGCCCGGTCAGCCACGACCATGTCACTGCGATGAGGACCTGTTGCGGTCGCCCCCAGCTGCGCGTCACGGCCTCTATCAGCAGCAAGCTTTGCCCGCAGAACATCTTCAGCGGCGAGTGCGGGACCTGTTTCGAGCAGCCGCTCCGCCGTTCCGTCAACAATCACTGATGCGCGCGGGAACGCGCCGACGCCTTCTGCAGCAGCCGTGTCCAACAACAAAGCCGTTTCATTCCGGGCGGCGGCAACGGCGACAGCACGCGCGGCCATCTCGGCCTCCAACGCGTCCAACCAAGTTGGGTCCGCACGGCCTTCCTTCAACAGCGATAAGCGTTGCCGCATTGCATTCCGGTAATTCGAGACCCGTCCGATATGCGCGGGATCAAACGTGGCGGCCAAACGATCCAGATAGCGGCGGCGTTCTTCCGCACCGTCAATGAACAAACGGTCCATTTGCGGCGTCAACCAAAGCGCTGAGAACCGTTCGGCGAGTGCCGCCTGTCCACGAGCGGGTGCCCCATCGACCTGCACCTTTCGGCGTTCGCCGTGAGTTTCAGGGTCACATCCTACCCCAAGCGTGCTCTCACCACCAGGGCCGTTAACAACAGCCGCAGCACCCCAGCGTCGAGGTTGGCCGTTTGTCGATTTGCGGCCAATTTCTGTGGTTTTGGCATTGCGTAGGCCACGGCCCGGCGTCAGGAGAGAGATGGCTTCCAGCACATTGGTTTTGCCAGCGCCGTTGGGGCCGGTTAGTACGATGGCCTGCGCATCTATCTCCAGACGCAATGCCTCATAACACCGAAAATCCGTAAGCGTCAGCCGCGACAAGCACGCGCCAGCAGGCGGCGTCACGGCAGACGCCGATGTCGGAAACGCATGGATGACAGGGTTGGCCTGCAAAAGCTGACCTTGCCTCTAGACCCGCATCGGCATCAGCACGTAGAGCGCGCTGGCGTCGGCCTTGTCCCGAAGGATCGTTGGGGATGCAGGGTCGGAGAACGAAAGCTCCGCCACATCGCCTTCAATCTGGTTGGCAATATCCAGGAGATAGCGGGAGTTGAAGCCTATTTCGAGCTCAGCGTCGTCGTAGTCCGCTTCAATCTCTTCGCTCGCTGCGCCCGATTCTGCGTTGGAGGCAGACACCACCAATGCGCCTGGCTGCATCGCCAACTTCACGCCGCGAGACTTCTCGGTGGAGATGGTAGAAACGCGGTCAACAGCGTCCTTGAAGGCCTGGCGATCCAGCTGCATGAACTTGTCATTACCCGAAGGAATGACGCGCTCATAGTCCGGGAAAGCGCCATCAATCAACTTGGAGCCAAGCACAATGTCGCCGAGGACAAAGCGGATCTTGGTTTCAGAGAGGCTAATTTCAACATCATCGTCACCAGCTTCATCCAGAAGCTTGCGCAATTCGCCTACGGTCTTCCGGGGAACAATAACGCCGGGCATGTCGGCGGCACCATCTGGCAGCGGCGCTTCAGCACGCGCTAGCCGATGTCCATCTGTCGCCACAGCGCGGAGAACTTGGACACCCTCGTGCTCAGCTTTGTGGATAAAAATGCCATTCAAGTAGTAACGGGTCTCTTCGGTCGAAATTGCAAAGCGCGTCCGGTCGATGAGCGCGCGCAAATCCCTGGCGGCCATGCGGAAGTTCACAGGAAGGTCGCCGTCAGCGAGGGAGGGGAAATCCTCTGTCGGCAGCACAGATAGCTGGAAGTTTGAACGGCCAGCCCGCACTGTCAGTCGCTCCGCCATCGCGTCCAACGCGATCTCAACTTGAGCGCCATCTGGCAGCTTGCGAACGATGTCATAGAGCGTATGGGCAGGTGCGGTGGCAGAGCCATCTTCAGACGCTGGGTCAGCCATCGCGCTTTCCGTCAGACCGATTTCCATATCCGTCGCAGCGACAGAAACTTTGCCATTCGCGACTTCGAGCTTCAGGTTGCTCAGGATTGGAATCGTGTTGCGGCGCTCCACAACACTCTGGGCATGCGCCAGCGTTTTCAGCAGCACGCCACGGTCAATCATCAACTTCATCGCAAACCAGCCCTTTTGTTCACGGCGCCGACATGGAAGACGATCCCCCAAGTCCGGCTTGTAGCAGCCGCAATAGATGCGGCCCTAATACTTAGCGCGCTTTTCAGGTAGGAGAATTCTGCTGCGGTGCCGGTCATGGCGCTAGGATTTGTAGCGACCGAAGCCGCAAACCCTACATCTTCCCCCTGTCGCCTAAAAGCGCAGTGTCAGAGGATACTCCTACAGGCGCTAAGGCGCCAGCGATTCGCTGCATTTTGGAGTCTTTTTTCAAGCAAAAGCCGTCAACTATCCCCAATGGATACTTGACGGCTTTAATCTCACGTAAAGATCGCTTCCCGTCCGCTTTCAGCGGGCCGAAACCGACAGGCCATTATTTGGCAGCAGTGCTCGGCATCCATGGGCGAGACATGTCATCTTTGCCCTCAAAGCCGTCAATGTCTTTCTTGTTCGCCATGGTCAGGCCAATGTCGTCGAGACCATTGATCAGGCAGTGCTTTTTGTGCGGATCAACGTCAAACTTCACCACTTCGCCGTTCGGGCGCGTGATGGTCTGATTCTCCAGATCCACCGTCAACCGGGCATTGGCGCCAAGGGATGCGTCTTCCATCAACTCATCAACGATGTCTTGCGGCAACTTGATTAGCAGCATGCCGTTCTTGGACGAATTGTTGAAGAAAATGTCCGCAAAATCGGTGCCGATCAGGCATTTAACGCCAAAACCAGACAGCGCCCAAGGCGCGTGCTCGCGGCTGGAACCGCAGCCGAAGTTATCACCGACAACCAGCACTTCAGAATTACGGTAAGCAGGTTGGTTCAGGATGAAATCTTCCTTCTCCGAACCGTCCGTGTTGTAGCGCATATCATTGAAGAGATTTTTGCCGAGGCCCTTACGCTGAATTGTTTTCAGAAACCGTGCCGGAATGACTTTATCCGTATCGATATTCTGGGCTGGCATTGGCGCTGCTACGCCAGTGAAGGTTTCAAATTTTTCCATGGGTCTAGAACTCCCGAACCTGAATTAGCAATTGCCGCGCGGAGCATAGCGCAGAATGTCGGCCATCTCATCGACGCCGACTTCTTCAGCCGAACTCGGCCACGCAAGGCGCGCCGTATCTACCGCACGCATAGTTCCATCACGGCCGCGCACCATGGCGCGAACGGCGGAACGGAGCACCGGCGCTTGATCTAGGTCGTCGAGATCAAACGCGACAGCAGCCGCGCCGAAACGATTGTTCCTCATGAAAGGAACTCCCGGACGTCAGCCAAGTGGCCCTTGATTGCTGCAGCAGCAGCCATGGCGGGGGAGACCAGATGGGTCCGTCCGCCAGGGCCCTGACGGCCTTCGAAGTTCCGGTTGGAGGTAGACGCAGAGCGTTCGCCTGGTGCCAGCTTGTCAGCATTCATCGCGAGGCACATGGAGCAGCCAGGCTCCCGCCACTCGAACCCGGCTTCTTTCAAAATCACGTCAAGGCCTTCGGCTTCCGCCGCTTCCTTCACGAGACCGGAACCCGGTACAACCAGCGCGCGGAGGCCGTCAGCAACCTTGCGACCCTTAGCGACTTCTGCTGCTGCCCGAATGTCTTCCAGGCGGCCATTGGTGCAGGAGCCGATGAAAACCGTGTCGACTTTGATATCTTGGATGTCCATGCCGCTATCAAGGCCCATATATTCAAGGCTGCGGGCGACGCCATTCTGGCGACCCTCATCCTCGAAGTCTTCTGGCCGTGGCACTGTCGCCGTAATTGGCAACGCATCCTGTGGGCTGGTGCCCCAAGTTACGTATGGGACGATTTCAGCCGCATCCATCGTTACTTCGGTGTCGTAGACCGCGTCTTCGTCAGATGGCAGCGTCTTCCAGTATGCGACAGCCTGCTCCCAGGCACCGCCCTTTGGTGAATGCGGACGGCCCATCAGGTACTCGAAAGTCTTCTCGTCAGGCGCGATCATGCCAGCGCGAGCGCCTGCTTCAATCGACATATTGCAGACCGTCATCCGACCTTCCATCGAGAGATTCTTGATCGCATCTCCAGCGAACTCAATCACGTGGCCAGTACCGCCCGCAGTGCCGATCTGACCGATGATCGCCAGAACCAAGTCTTTCGCGGTCGTGCCCATGGGCGGAACGCCATTGACCGTAACGCGCATGTTTTTCGCAGGCTTCTGCACGATGGTTTGCGTCGCAAACACGTGCTCGACTTCAGACGTACCGATGCCGAACGCCAGTGCGCCAAACGCGCCATGGGTGGAAGTGTGGCTATCACCGCAAACCAATGTCATGCCGGGCTGGGTAAGCCCCTGTTCCGGGCCGATGATGTGCACAATACCTTGGCGGATATCATCAACCGCGTAGTAGGGAACGCCAAATTCCTTGACGTTCTTCTCAAGCGTCTCGACCTGGAGACGGCTTTCCGGGTCTTCGATGCCCTTAGAGCGATCCGTCGTCGGAATATTGTGATCCGCGACAGCGATAGTCCGGTCTGGGCGACGAAGCTTCCGACCAGTTTCACGCAAGCCAGCGAAGGCCTGCGGGCTGGTCACTTCATGCGCTAAATGCAGATCGATATAAATCAGCGCCGTACCGTCTTCTTCGGTGCGGACAACGTGATCTGCCCAAATTTTATCGAACAATGTGCGTGGCGTAGCCATTCGCCCCTCCCGGTCGTCTTAATGCGGCGGCGCCCTGGGGCGCCGCCGGTCGTTATGAATTTAGCGACGCTGTCGTTACTGAGACTTCGGCGGAACGCCACGGCGACGCTCGGCGATACGCGCAGAGCGACCACGACGGCCACGCAGATAATACAGTTTCGCCCGACGGACACGGCCATGGCGAACCACGACGATGCTTTCGACATTCGGGGAATACAGCGGGAATACACGTTCCACGCCTTCGCCAGACGCAATCTTGCGCACAGTGAACGCTGATGAGACGCCAGCGTTCTTACGGGCGATGCATACGCCTTCAAACGCCTGAATACGCTCACGCTCGCCTTCGACGACGCGGTAGTTTACCCGAACGGTATCGCCGGAGCGAAAGTCTGGGATTTCTTTAGATTCCGTGACGCGGGCGATTTCTTCTTGCCCGATAATATCAAGGATGTTCATGAGGCCGGTTCCTTTTTCTTTTCGCCTTTGCATGAACGCGCCCGCCTTAAAAGGGGGACGACGCCATATTCATTTTTGATCGCTCAGTACAGTTTTGCAGCTTGCGCCGCGTTAGCTTTACGGCTCGCGCCGCGCTGTTTTCCTAGCGTAGGTTGCCCAAAGATCAGGCCGCCGCAGCCGGGTCGCAGCTTCCGATTGTTCCCGCCGCCAAGCCGCTACGCGGCCATGATCGCCAGAAAGCAAAACACCGGGGGGCTCCATCCCCGACCATACCCTTGGTCGGGTATAGTGCGGATATTCGAGCAACCCGTTCTCGAAACTCTCCTCGTCTAGCGACTCCGCGCCGCCCATTACGCCGGGCAGAAGCCGCACACATACGTCCAATATGATCAGCGCCGCCGCTTCGCCCCCAGACAGGACGAAATCACCAATGCTAATCTCCTCAACGTCGCGAGCGTCCAGCACCCGTTGATCGACGCCTTCATAGCGACCACACAGCAGCGTCACCCCTGGCCCAGCAGCTAGCGCTTTCGCGCGCGCTTGGGTCAACGGAACGCCTCTGGGCGTTAGATAGACCAATGGGCCAACGGGTGGCGCGACTTCTATCGCCGCGTCAACCACATCAGCCCGCATAACCATTCCGGCCCCGCCGCCAAAAGGCGCATCGTCGACCGTGCGGTGTTTATCGCTCGCAAACCCACGAATGTCCAGTGCTTCCAACGACCACAGCCCCGCCTCCAGCGCCTTACCCGCAAGGGAATGGCCAAGCGGTCCTGGAAACATCTCCGGGAACAACGTTAGCGCTGTCACCCGCCAGGGTTTCTGGTTATTTTCAGCGTCATCGCTCACGCGGGGTCGCCTTCACCTTCTACCGGTTTTGGCCGTTTGCGTTTACCGCTTTTGGCCGGGCCGGTATGTTTCGCCTTCGTCTCTCGTGGCCATAGACCTGCAGGCGGGTTGAGCACAACCTTGCCGCCTGCAATATCGACAATTGGAACCACCGCCATCGTGAACGGACACACAAGCGGCGCGCCTCCAGCATCCAACGCAATTTCAATCAGCTCACCGGCGCCGAAGTCATCCAAACTAGAAACAACGCCAATCCGCCCTTCGGCCTCTGTCTCTGCGACCTGTCTCTTATACACATCTGACGCTGCCGA
>OJHK01000601.1_pt1 | contig 21395 bp, 18 predicted proteins | sample 1595161 | NCBI WGS metagenome assembly OJHK01 (sample SAMN05416842, study PRJEB24817) | seawater metagenome | isolation source: Sea water | place: Canada:Atlantic | collected 2013-07 | reverse complement strand
AAGAGACAGTTATTGTTCTGCACCTGAAGCAGCAACTCCTCTAAGGTGATCAGATCCGAATTAGCAAAAGCGTTTTTATCGCTCATAAGATCTCTCCTCGATGGGTAAGTGCGCCTTCATTGTTGACAGTAAATGACAAGTGAAGGCAAATCAAGTTAAATACCACATATAGTGTATTTATAGCTATTTTAATGGTCATGAATACTACATGTAGTGTTTCACTATTTTGTGTGCTGCACTGACAAACCAAGTTAAATCTATTCCAGTTCATGACCAGTTGTTTTGCTCAACGAAGGACAGCAGGTCTTCAAATCGGAACCTCATAGAGCCCCGTACCCTCACAGCTGAAATAGATTTTTCAATCACTAGTCTCTTCAGCGTACGGCTAGAAACTGAGAGATAGTCAGCCGCTTCTTTCGGTGTGAGTAGCCGAACCGGTTTGTCGTTGGTCATTTTCTAAATCCTCATTGAGAGTTGTCTTTGAGTTCGTGGTGTTAAGTTCTGACTGGGAGGCCTCGAGCGCTGCTTGGCGTGCCAAAAGTTGGGCAATAGCAACCAGAGCGAGTTTTGACGCTTTGGGTTTAGTGGGATTGGGCTTATAACTGCTATTCATACTCACCATTGTGAGCAATTCAGCTGAGGGCAACTAAGTACAAAAACTTGTGCAGTTTTTTATGAGGACACAGAAAAGAAGGAGGGAGAGCAATTTAAATCTGGCGAGCAATTGCTCGTTGGTAGGCTTTGAGTGCCGATGGGTAGGGTCTCTTACCACGTACTATTTGGTAGCCCAGGTAGACAAGTTTTTCAAATCGGGAGTGAGGTTGCTCATCAAAGTGTGCTGAAGCGTGGGCAGGTTCACCAGTGGACACCTCGTAAAGATCTCGCAAGCCAATAAAAAATGTTACAAGAGCTTCGTTGACTGGGCGGCCTTGTTGTTCGTTGACTTTCGCAATGGACATATTTATCGCGGTATGCAGAAGCTTAGTATGCGCTGGTTTTTTAAAATCGATCTCTGCGTAGTCATTGATCTCGTCTCTAAATACATAAGCGATATCACTTTTTAGGATGGCCCGGTATGGCTCAGGGATTTGGGATACTCCTTTATTAGTCGCAAGAGAATTATTTGTTTTTCGACGACTAAGGTTAGCTTTAAATCTATTAAGAGGGCTAAGCTTCTTTCTACCATCACTAATGACCTCTCCGTTTCCGATTAAATTTTTTTTAGTATCAGATGATAAGATAAGCGTGAAGGCGAGCTGGCGGATCTTAAGGAGGTGAGAAGTATGAAGCCCGCGATTGAAAAGAGATTTGAAGAGTATTTCAAGCTCCTCTATTTTTTTCAGTTGTGTTTCGATTCGCATATATTCATCCAGCTTGAAACCTGTTTCTTGAGTGGTTGTATCGTTGAGGCTATGTAAATAATCGCCGGTTTTTGCTGGTTTTGCCCGCAACATTCTAAGAGAACTAATAATGTACAGTCTAGTTCTTACTAAACTTGAATTAGTTTGCTACAGAATTCCATAGCAAAGTGTGGGGTGTGCGAAGACGTTATAAAAAAAAAGGAAAGGACGTATGAAATTTCAAGTTCCAAACAAGCCGCTTTGCTGAGCCCCAACGCACTCTAATTTATGCTGGACAATCAGAGTGTAGTGTCAATGAAAGCTGGATACTCAACCAAGTGGCAAGCTGCCACCTTTTTTAAGACAATCCCAAAGCTTCTGCCCAAAACTCCAGGGCGTGTTGCCGCCGCGGAGCTGATTCCTCAAATGTTCCATTTGTCATAATTCGCACCGCTAGCGGAGTTTACTCGCTTCAGTCGGTGCCAATACTGGTGGGCAAGCAGTGGCTGCCCCAGATCGATCCATCGGAGGGATCGCCTGGGCTCAGCTTGAGTTGAGTACTTACAAACTCTTGAGGCGTTTGTCGGAATAAAAGGCAAGCATTAGCTGGTCTTTGATGGAAAGGCGAACGCCCTTACCCGCGCCAGCGGGTCCCACTTCAGCATCACCGCAATAGGTGCCGAAAACGCGGTCCCAAAAAATAATGTCACATCCGTAGTTGGAATCTGCCTGACGGCGCTCATGTGCATGGTGGCAATGATGCTGCTGTGAGGTGGCAAAGAACCAGTCCCAAACGGGCATTGAAACCATAGGCAGGTTGGCATGGTTAAATTTGCCGTTCCACATGCCAAAGGCTGCTGAAACGATAAAAACTTCATCGCTAGCACCCATCAGGGCCAGAGCCATTGGAGTGCCGAGCCCAAGAGCCAGATACTCGAACGGATGGGTGCGATTGCCACGCATGGCGCTTAACTTGGTAAGGTGATGATGCGTTGCATGCATACGCCACCAGAACAATGACTCGTGCTGAATCCGGTGCAGCCAGTAGTAGAAAAAGCTGGAAGTGAATCGGATAACCAGCATGGCCCCGATGAGCCCGAGTACCGTAGTTGGTTGGAACTCTATCTGAAGTGGAGACATATCTCGCAGGGCGCGGAACCCTTCAGAAACCGGCGTGCGATACAGGTCGGAAATAATAGGACCCCAAAGTAGCCCCCCCGAAGCCATCCAGAACACGTCTTCTAGCATTTCGTCTGGCTTGAGCAACCAGGACTTTTTCTTAGCCCAAAAACGTTCAGCAATCAGCAAAAGAGGCGTGACAGAGACCGAAACAAGCAGTGCCCATATTCGGTAGTACTCTCCTCCCCACTCATTGACCAACATCGCGGCGACGAATAAAACAGAGCCGGCAACCAGAAGCGGCTGTGGTAGCGCCCAAAGAATTGCCTTCTTGTCCCAATTTACTTTACTGCCTTCAGTGATGATCCCTTCTTCGGTGCGCACTATTGGTTTGCCGGAGGGCCCCGTCTCTGTTGATGAGCTGCCCACCGAGTCTAGTGGAGTAACAAAATTGAGAGATTTTAAGGAATGATCAATCATTATTTCTGTTCCTAAGCTTTTAGTTTAATAGTTAGCATAAATTGCATTGCTGGTTTTCTAGCAGGCGTTTTTACCACCACAAGTTCCAGTGGTTGCCCACTCAACTTCACCGTTTTCAATTTCTGGGGTAAGAATATAAGTCACCCCATCTATGTCGGAGTCATCCTTCTTCCATGTCGCAATGATCTGGCCATCGATGACAGAAATTCCGTGGACCTGTTCAGAAACAAGCACCTCATCTGGTAAATCTGCGTCTCCGCTATCGAGAAGACTAATGTCGACGTCGCTCTCGGATAGCAGAGCAGCCTCTATCGTGTCCTTGATGGGCTCAACCATACCGATCAATTCTTTGTACCGAAACTCAATGCTCAGTTCTTCGTAACGATCAAAGTTTCTCAGCAGATAGATGACGAATAATGCGACCAAAACACCTGTGAATGCGAGCAGGACTAGTTTCTGTTGATCGGGTTCAGTTTCGCTTGCGCCCGATGGGTGCACGATTGGGTTTTGGTTAGACTCGTGCATATTCCCAGATGCAAAGGTCTTACCTGCCAGGAAACTGCCTGGTTTTTCGCCTCACCGTCACCCAGGCCCAGAGCGCCCAACTGAGCAACACCCCAGGCCATAAGGATAACGACCACCGCACCGATAAGTTTGTTCTTGCCTTCAATTTCTAGGTAGCCCCAAATTGGAATGCAGATAACAATTAATGCAAAGCCCATCACCACTGGAGATATTTCTTTCCCTGCAATTTTTACAGTATTACCTAGCTTGAACTTTTCTAACAGAAAATCGAACTTGTCGATAAGATTGTTCCAAGTTTCCATACCAATCTCCGCCTCTTTTTGAGACAAAAAAACAGCAGAATGCACCGAGTCTGTGCGCTTTTACGAAAGATTCTCCCTAAAAATACACGAGTAGTAAGCTCTAATTATTATCAGCAATTACTGTGCCTAGTTTAGCAAAGGGTGCTTGATGCGAGCCCCTCTGTGTTTCTTCTTGAATTTCTCATAGGCAGCAATTAAGTCTGAAGTTATTTTAAAGAGAGGCAGCGCGCTTAGGTGCGAAAATTGCATTAAGGGATGCGCATGCAAAAACACAAGACATCACAATCTGGAAAATAGGAATTAAGTTCGATGAAAAAACCGCAATCCGGAAACCCTCAGAGTGGGCTCACAACCGCCGAGATGGTTGTATATCCCATGGTAGTAACTGTGCTTGTAGGAGTTGCCTTTGGTTTTTATCACAACTCCAGAATCGACGGCGCATTGTCCGCTGCCGTAGATCTCGGGCTGGAGCAGCAGCCAATTATTGAGGAGTACTTCAATACACACGGTGAAATGCCGCAGTCAGCATCTGATATCAATCTGAGCACTTTAAATTCGGAAGGCATCATCACCGGTGTTGACTATCGAGCAGGCGAGTTAGGAGTACCTGCCGCCGACAAATTAAGCATCGGAACGCTAAGGTTCCTCATAGATATGACCGAATTTGGTGCGCGATTTGAAGACATTGAGTCTGGCTTCTTGCTCATTGCGCGAGCCCAGGACGACGGTAGCATCAAATGGGACTGCGCGGCTGACGTGGTCACAGTAGACGCCTTAGGCAAGCGGTACTTGCCAGATAACTGTAGCGTCACGAAAGACGACGAAGATGAGGATGGTAGAAGCGGCGAACTGGAAGAAGAGTAAAGGTGATGGACACCTCACAACCATCTTAGGGATTTGCTCAACCATCCTGACAGCACATTTTTCAGGAGCATGCTTTGAATTTTATGCACTGATCCAATTTATTCCGAATACTTGGAGATATTATGAACACAGTTCACCGCTCGATTACGATAACCTCTTTGGCTTGCCTTGCCACCTGGCTGGCTGCCTGCTCGGCGACCCTGTCGTCCCAAGTAGGCTCCGAGACCGCCCCCGATACTGATTTAGTTTTCGCCGAGTCCTTCATCGACGCCTTCTATTCATTCGAACCCGATCGTCTGGCACCGATTTTAGCTGCTGCGAAGGAGAGCGCACCGCGATTGCTCTACTATCAGGGTTCGGCGAAGGGTGGGAACTACGAGGTGTTGCTGCGCACGCCTTGCACGCGAGACAAAGAGGGGATGGTGAACTGTCCCGTGAAAGTCAAGGACGATCGAGTGCAGGCGCTTGGCACGGGCTTCGATGTCACCGACACTTTCCACCTCACCTTCGACGATGGCGCGCTCATCAAGGTCACAACCAGTTCTAACGATCAGGACATCTATCGCGAGGCCGCGGTATGGGTGCGCGAGAATATGCCCGAGGTGATGGAGGGCCCCTGCAAGAACCGAGGAACGATGGAGGGTACGCCTGTCGAGTGCTCTCGCGCCATGACAGAAGGTTACAAGGCCTTCGTTGCGAGCCCAGACTTCCCCGGCGTGCCGCCGCTTCCGGCGGGGGCGCAGTGATTACGCTGGCCTTTGTGGTCTGATTGAGGTCGGGGCGGGGCGAGCACGGTCGATCTAGAAATCTTTTGAGTGAGCGCTTTACCTCGACGCGGAGCTGAGGGAATTACAATCTATGGTGTTGTAGTTTATCCTCTGGGGCCCATCCAATGGATCGTCTTGAATACTAAGTCCGTACCGTTCTGAACGGTAATGCCATATGCAGTTACATTTTTAGATTCGCTAGTATAAGGCGAGCACTCCATATCAGTATAACTGCCACTCTCGGCCAATGCCCGGAACTCAGGAATCGGAACATGTGCGTCATGCGATTCGCTTTCAAATAATTGCAACCTGCCTGCGTCAAACGAAGACAGCATGTCAATCATACCCCCGGCGTTTTCAATTCTAGCCGCTAATTCGAAACCACTATCCTCTCTATCGGATCATGCTGACATACATATCAGGCTGAAAATAATAATCGCAGGTCGTCTATAAAACGAGTTGTACACACGAATTTCTCCTAAAAATTATCGGTAGAAGAATTGCAGAATATTTTGAACTGCAATGTTAATTAATGCCAAAGTAGATCAATAGAAAATGTGTGATTGATAACAATTAAAGCTTCTTGATATCGATCGATCACGATCAAGTAACGCACAATAATTGCGCATACCGTTTGCCCCAAAAAGATTCTTTAGGCGCTAATTTAGCGCAATAGAAACTACCTCTTTGCTCCCTCCTAGTGCAGTTCTAAGCCTTTTGTGCCATTTTTTTTGAGATTCGAGGTGAAAATCTGTCTGGCATTGTTATTGCATATCTCCCGATAAGCGAAATCCTCCGCACGCTAAAAATTTGAGTAACGTGGCGGATGTAGCGATGGACTAGAACTTTAATCGTTGTTTTATCGTGATGACCAGAAATCTGCAATGAGGAATACACAATGACAGTTTGCTACAAGGGAGCCACAATGAATAAGAAGATATTAGCTCGAGCTATAGGCGCAATATGTGCCGCCACACTGCTCAGTACCGAAGCCATAGCACAATCTGCAACAATCGAAGAGGTGGTGGTTACCGGTTCGCGCATTGCTAGAAATAGTGCAACTGAAGCAGCTAGCCCAGTTGCAGTTATCGGCGGCAACACATTACGCACGTCGGGTCAGGCCGACATCGGTGAACTCCTTCGGGAATCACCGCAACTAAACAATTCACTCCCGGCCAACTTCTCCGCGATTAACAGTGCGGGTACCGTGGATTCAGACGTAGGTCTGGGTCTGCTTGATCTGCGAGGCCTAGGTGCACAGCGAACGCTGACCCTAGTGAACGGTCGGCGACACGTGGCGGGCGGACAAGGCACTGCTGCCGTTGACGTTAACTCTATTCCAAGCGTAATGGTGCAACGTGTTGAAACTCTGACCGGCGGCGCATCATCAGTTTACGGTGCCGACGCCGTGTCCGGTGTTGTTAACTTTGTCTTAAAAGAAGGCGGTGATTTCGACGGTATTGAAGTGACTGCGCAAACCGGAATGTCTGGCCGTTATGACTCCGACGAGCAGTATCTCTCGGTTGCAACGGGTTTCGAATGGGCGGATGGTCGTGGTGAAGCTGTGTTCGCGATTGAAGGTCTGAGAAACTCTGAGGTGTTGGAAAGAGATCGCTCTTTTGCGGGGCCGTATCAGGGCAACGACATTAATCAGACTGACCAAATTGCAGCGTTAACCGGCACAAACCCTAACGCCACTAGAGCTTATATTAGACCGACTACAAATCCGATTTCTTCGGCATATGGTGTATTCAATTTGTCTTCGCCCGATGGATTCGGAGCGGTCGCTGATGCGGCCTCGAACGCGCGCGATGGACTCCCTCAGCAATTTATTCCTGGCACTAATGTCCCGCTGGTGCAGGTGATTGAGGCGCCGTTTAATGGCATTCCTCGCCCCTACAACCCTGGTTTCGTTTCAAATGTGAATCAGGCCTTCGGCATCGGCGATGGTCTACAGTCTATTAAGCAAACTATTTTACCAGAGCAGGAACGTTACTCGATTAACCTCAACGGCAGTTTTGAAATCAACGACAGCATGAGCTTCTTCGTCGAGTCGAAGTACAACTACTCGAATAACACCGACATCGCAGGCGTAGATTTTAACGACGCGATTCCTGTTCAGTACGACAATCCGTACATTCCCCCCGCGCTGCGAGCGCAGATTACCGAACTTGCTAATGCCGGCATTATCCCTGCAACAAACCCAAACGATGGCAGCTTCTGGGGCTTTGGTCCTAGCCGAGACAGCGACGATGATTTGGTACTGACAGGTTTCGATGTTGAGCGTGAGACTATTCGTATTGTTGCCGGTATCGAAGGTCAGCTCGATATGCTAGACGGCATTGAGTATGAGCTGTCTTACAACTACGGTGAGACTACTGTTGATAACCTCAACCTTAACAAGCGTATCGAAGACCGCTTCTATGCGGCCATGGACTCAGTAGTCGATCCCGCTTCAGGCGACATCGTTTGTCGTTCGACGCTTGATCCAACAGCAGCGCCACCTCTTGCTACCACAGTACGAGCTAACGGTAGTTTAAGCACCGCTACGTACCCTCGCCCTGCGTTCACGACGGTGAACGCAGCTGGCAATGGCAGAACGGTAGACATCACCTCCTTCACACCAGGTTCTGGCAGCCCTTGTGCGCCCTTTAACCCCTTCGGCCTGAACTCCACATCGCCAGAGAATGCGGCGTTTGCTTACCAAGACGTAGTGGACTCTTCCACGCTAGAGCAGAATGTTATCTTTGGCTCGTTGGCTGGCAATACTTCTAGCTTTTTCGAACTTCCTGGTGGTCCTATTGGTTGGGCGGCGGGTGTTGAATACCGCGAAGAGAAGAGTAGCTTCACAGTTAACCAGTTCGATTTAGATCTAGTTACTTGGGACGGCTCAAACGGCAACGCGCCGCTGCCTATCCAAGGCGAATTTGATGTCTTCGAATACTTCATTGAAGGTCAGGCCCCAATCATTGCCGATGCGCCATGGGCTGAATTGTTAGAAGTGACCGGTGCGATTCGTTTTGCCGACTACAGCACCGTGGGTAGCAACGAAGCATGGTCAACCGGTTTGCGTTATTCGCCGGGCTTTGGACTGACTCTGCGTGGAACTTTAGCAGAGGCGGTACGTGCGCCGAACATTAATGAGTTGTTCTCGCCACAGCAGCCCGCATTTTATGGATTCCAAGACGATCCCTGCTCCATCGACAACATAAACAACGGCTCTCCGAACCGTCCTGGTAACTGTGCGGCTCTTGGTGTTCCCACCGGGTACGATGTTAACAACTTCATCACTGCAGGTATTCCGGGTGTTGCAGGTGGTAATCCCGACCTAAATCAGGAAGTGGCGACCACTTTTACTGCAGGAATCGTGTATGAGCCTACCTTTATCGACAATCTGACCTTCATTATTGATTACTATGAAACTGAGATTGAAGGAGCGATTGATACGCTGTCTGCCGTAGCGGTTTCCGAGCTTTGTGTGGATTTGGCTTCAGTTAACAATGATTACTGCGGTTTGATCCAGCGCGCTCCAGAAGGTTATATCACCAGTCACGCCTCAGGTCAGGTCAACCTTGGCTCGTTTGAAGTGGCTGGCTTGGACTTTGGTATGGACTATGGTTTCGAACTGTCTGCCCTTGGATTAGACAACTGGGGTGGTCTGGACTTTGGTCTCCAGGGCACGCATCTGATCGACTTCAATGAGTTTCAAGATCCGCTTGACGCTTCCATCTTCGAGACCCGCGTAGGCGAGTTTGGCTTCCCTGAGTGGATTGTTAATGCCCGCGCAAACTGGATGATTGGTGACTTAACTCTGAGCTGGCAGGGTCGTTGGGAAGAGAGCCAATTGTTGCCTGGTTTAGCTAATCAGCAGTTTGCAAACAACCCAATTTTTGCCGACCCTTCACAGACTGGCGACTCGTGGACGCACGATTTCAATTTTGCATACATCTTCACTCAAAGCATCAATATGTATGGTGGTTTGAACAACGCATTCGATCAAGAGCCGTACCTAGGCAGCCTGTCTCGCCCTGCTGGTCCTCGTGGTCGTTTTGCGTTCGTTGCGGTTAATTTTAATATCTAAGTCGTTAGTGAAGATGGAAACCAAGTTTCTCTAATAGCGAAGTTCCAAAAGTAAAAAGGGCATTCCTCGGAGCGCCCTTTATTTAGCATTGTTAAGTCCTAAGAATGTTGCCACTATTTTTTGGCTGCTTTAGGTTCACCGTAGTCTTGATTTTCTGGGGAAGCAGGAATGAAGCTAAAAAAAGTTATCTGCGGGTTATTTTTGTTGTTTACAACAAGCATTGCCCAAGCTCACCTCCTGAACATGACAAACCTGCACCTGGATACTACAAATCCAGATGCAGTTACCTTGCGAGTCAAAATAGACCTAGGACAGTCTTTGTTATCACCCCAAGATTACTGGCGTACGGTGAATATGGGTTCCCGTGAACAGTGGGTAAACATTGAGCCTGCAGTCAATAAATTGCTAGATGGTCTTGGCATTTTCGTCAACGGCGTTGCAGTTGCCGCCAACCTAGAAACTTGGAGCCTAGTTGCGACATCACTTGAAGCCATCGAGAATCCCCTCTCTCCTCAAATGGCAGAGCTTACATTCAATCTTAACAACTTAGGATTAGAGTCCTCAACTGCACTAGCTAATGCATCAATCGAGCTACGCATTGCCGAGTGGTTGGAGGTTCCTTGGCCAGCGTTACTGCGCATCGATTCAGCCTCACGCCAGCTACCCGTATCTCGACTGCTAACAAGTAGTGATCGCAGCAGTCGATCAGTTCCACTAAGCGCGGATTCTGCGATAGCTGGTTCGTCGTTTGCGGCGAAGCTAGCAATGGAATTTCAAGGTTGGATACCGGGCTTAAGTTGGGTGGCAATAGGATTTCAGCACATCATTCCGTGGGGCTTGGATCATATCGTGTTTGTTTTGGGTTTGTTCTTTCTGTCTACACGGTTATCGACACTATTCTATCAAGTTAGCTGTTTTACCGTTGCGCACTCACTGTCGCTTGGACTTGCCACTTTGGGCATGGTGTCAGTGCCGGCAAGCATCGTAGAACCTCTTATTGCTGCCTCGATTATCTTTATTGCAGTTGACAATCTTTGCAGCCCCGTTTTATCGCGCTGGCGATTCGTCGTAGTGACCTTGTTTGGACTGCTACATGGTTTAGGATTTGCCTCGGCGCTGTCGGAGCTCTTGTTGCCCGCAGAAAACTTTTACACAGCCCTATTGATGTTCAACCTTGGGGTTGAAGCAGGTCAGATCGCAGTGTTGGCGTTGGCTTTTGCAGCAGTTGGCTGGCTGCGGAGCTGGACTGCTTACACTGAACGTGTCGCTCGTCCGGCTACAGTCACGATTGCTGGTGTGGGTACTTATTGGTTATTAAAGCGAGTAATATTTTAATGGGTCTAATTAAACACTCTGAAAAACTACGCATCAGCGCAGGTATTGCGACGGTTGCCTCCTTATTACTGGCTTTTGACGTGGCCTTTTCCGCCATGGCGCCAGCACACTTAGCCTTCCCTCTCGATGAGCGAGCACCGGGTGAATTTCCCGATGCTTGGATACATGGCTCCAAGTCAGCAATGGACAACGATGATCCAGCAGTTCAAGTGCATGCTTATAACGAACACACCTACATTCTCCGCGAGAACAAGGCGATAAATTACGAGGGCGCCTTTATGTATCTGTTTTTTGGCAATGAGGTAGCAATGCTGATTGATCAGGGCTCTACTTCGTCGCCTGCGCTATTTCCTCTTCGCGAAGTGGTCGATGAAATCATTGATGGTTGGGAAGAGCGTAACGGCCAAGAGGATATTGAGTTAATTGTTGCCAACAGTCACTTGCATGGTGACCACTACGCTGCATGGAATCAGTTTGTCGATCGACCCAATACAGTCATGGTTGGATTGACCCATGAGGAGGTGATGGCATTTTGGGGGATAGATAATTACCCGCAGCAAATTGTTAACTTTAATCTTGGTGGAAGGGAGCTAGTAGTAACAGGAACTCCCGGACATCAGGGGTCAGAGTTGGCGATTTATGATGGCTGGACCGATCTCTTATATACTGGCGATATGTTCTATCGCGGTCGCCTCTATCTTGAGGATTGGGATGCATGGGTTGCAAGCATTCGAAAACTGCGCAGTATTGCGGATCAAAACCCTGTCGTACATCTGGTAAATAATCATATAGAAATGACCGCAAAATCTGGGGTCGACTATCCAGTTGGCACCACTTGGCAGCCCAGCGAACCACCTATGCAGATGACTCTTGAGATGCTTGATCAAGCCGTTGAAGCAAGCTTTGAAATTGAAGAACCTGGCATATATACCTACGATGATTTTCTTATTTATAACCAGGTGCCCTGGTCATACACAACGGACCCATAGAGGCTAGCAATGAAAAAATTATTTCTTTTCCTAGCCATCGTGCTAGTCAATGTTCAGAGCCACGCTCAAATTTCATTCGACAGAGAAACGGCAGCGCCAGGGAATCTCCTTTTTACTTGGATCCACGGCAGTCTGTCTGCTAAAGCTAATACGGATGTGCGTATCCAAGTACACCGGTATAACGAGCATACCTATATCCTCAGACAAAACCCTGCGATTCACTGGGAAGCGCCGTTTATGTACCTCCTCATGGGAAACGATCGTGCATTGCTGCTCGATACAGGCGCGACTGAAGAAGCCGAGTACTTCCCACTGCGTGAGGTCGTTGATCAGGTATTAACTAGGTGGTCAGATGCGCAGGGCGTTGAAATGCCCGAGCTTCTTGTATTACCGCTTGGTTCTGATCAGTCGCAGCTAGGCGCACTTGGCCAATTCAATGGTCGACCCAACACCGTGGTAATACCTCCTTCGGGAGAGTCGCGAGACCAGCTTTTTGGTGCGGGATGGCATGAGGACGGTCAACTTGACTTAGGCGGGCGCCTGCTAGAAGTTTTGCCAACCCCAGGTCTAGACGCTGCTGCCATAAGTTTATATGACCTTTGGGGGCAGCTTATATTCACTGGTAATGCCTTTTATCCTGGTCGGCTGGTAATTAGGAATTTTAAAGACTACCGCCAATCACTCGACGCTCTAGTTGAACTTGCTGAAGCTAAGCCCGTTTCCATGATCTTTGGTGGGCGTATCGAAATGACAAGTCAGCCTGGTATGGATTACCGGCTACGGTCTAATTTTCGGCCAAATGAACACTCGTTGGAATTGAGCGCAGTACATCTAGAGACAGCTTTACAGGCAGTAACGCTAATCAACGGTACAACAGATATCCGAGTTCTGAACGATTTTATTCTCATGCATGGGGTAGGGCGTGGCGCGCGCGATTCTGGTTATCCGGTGTTTATTCCGGAGCAGTTTAGAGCGACTAATACCCGCTAGATCTGTCCTTAAGGTGAACGGCTGCGGCCTAAGGTCTTAGAAGGTATAAATGGAGTAGAATTACCTAGAGCATGCTTTTGGTGCGCTCGCAAATGTAGCAAAGTTGTTTAGTGCGTTTTCTTTACAACCACTACCTGTAATGATTTTAACCATTTCGGTTTTATTAGCTTCTAGCTCCATGGCATAGCCCTTGCTCAGACAGATTGGTATTTTAAAACAGATGCTAATCAACGCGGAGGTTAGTGCTAAATCAAAGCTACACATTGCAAAGTCGATATAAGATTGCAAGCGGGACGGCGACCACTCCATCGTTTTCCTTATCAGCACTAGCTTCGTATCAGGAAATTAAAGGAATTTCCGTTATGGGAGGTAGGATTTTGCAGAAGAGCAACGCAAATTCCTCGCAGCCGTTGTTGCCCATGGATGGACTAGACATCATGCAGTTAAGCAGTGCATTACTTTAATTTGGAGATAGGTTTATGAAGAAGTCTGTTGGATTAAGAGCCCTTGCGACAACGCTTTGCTCGCTCGGTTTGTTGGCATGCTTTAGTGAAGAAGATCGAGCCTCGTTAGTGACGGGAAATCTTGCGACTGCGGAAGAAATGATTGATGCGTTTTATTCCTTTGATGCAAGTAAACTACAGCCCTTTCTTTTAGAAGCCGGCGAATCTGAGCAGGGCATTCTTGGATATCAAGGCTGGGCAGAAGGAGGCAACTATATCATCGTCTCGCGATCTCCCTGTGTCGCAGAATCCGAAACTGAAATCAGCTGTGCTATCACAGTGCAGGACGATCCTGTGCTGGCGCTGGAAACCGATTTTAATGTTACCGACACGTTTCATATAACATTTAGTGAGACGGTAATTACGAAGGTCGACACGAGCTCTAATGACGAGCCTATTTATTACGAGGCAAGAGAGTGGGTAGAAGAGAACATGCCTGAGATTTTCGAAGGTCCTTGCAAGCGGACAGAGGGGATTCGCGACTCGCCTGGAGTCTGCGCTAGAGCGATGACAGAAGGCTATCGACAGTTCATGAAAGCTCAAAAGGTTGTGTCCAATCCTCTATTTATACCTCTTGATTACAACCCAACACGCCGGATCGAAACAGAAACGTTTGTATTGATTCCTCTCGGCCCTGATTTAGTCAATCAGGATTATGCGGCCTATATGTCTTCGATTGAACATCTCCAGAAGACATTTACTCGGAGTAGCGCTTGGCCACATGAAGATATAACGTTCGAAGACGCGATGAATGATGTGTTGAAAGAGCAGGAAAGATTCGTCAACCGAGAATCGTTTGCCTATTCTGTATTAACCAAAGATGGCGAGCGTGAGTTAGGCTCTGTCTATATTCGGCCGGCTAATAAACCAGGCTTTGAGGCAGAGGTTTCACTCTGGGTGACTCAACAAGAATTCGACTCGGGCTTCGATGCATCACTTTATGAATGGACTCAGCTATGGATAGCAGGGAACTGGCCGTTTGAAACGGTGGCTTATCCAGGCCGCAAAATCGAATGGGCTGAATGGGACAAAATGTAAATTCTAATTTTTTGATTGGAGAAAGTAGAAATGAGTGAACCAAAAAGAGCTACTGATACGCCAATTCCGGCAGAAGTTGAGGAGGGGAAGTCGTACTTTTGGTGTGCGTGTGGGCTGAGCAAAAATCAGCCTTTTTGCGACGGCGCACATAAAGGGAGTGAATTCACTCCTGTGAAATACGAGGCGACCGCGTCTAAGAAAGTCTATTTCTGTGGGTGTAAGGCTACTGCTTCGCAGCCGCTTTGTGATGGCAGTCATAATAAAGGTTAGCTGGGATTTTTTAGCTCAGTGCAGATATGTTTTTTAACTTCCAAAAGCGAGAACTTGCTAGGATCTCAAGCTTCTAGCTCTCGCTTGTCGCGTTTAATGTTGCAGAGCGCCAGAAACGGAGAAATAATCGAACCTAGAACTATCTGGTCTGCGAAGAATTAGTTGCTTACAAGTTTCACTGGGATGGCTGCAAAAATTAGAAGAAGTCTTTTAGTTCGATTGATTAACCGCTTTCTGGTTTAAGCTTTCATTTTTCTTATTGCTAAGATAGCGGGTTTAAACGAAATTGTTTAGGCATGACACTAAGATGCAAGTCTAGGATCACTCTAAACATCGACGCGGCAAATATTTATTCTCGAGCCCTTGTATTGGTTCTTTTGCAGAGACGCATTTCCAAGTAAGCACTCCGTCCTCTTCTTGCTGCGCGAGTAAGAGGAACCAAGCGCTGTTGCTTTTGGATTCTACGCCAAGATTGGTGACGTCAATTTCAAAGCTTAATGCCCCAATAGTTTTTTTAGTTGCTGGATTAACTGCCTGCTCTGTATTCTCTGAATCCGCTTCGATGTTTGAGAATCTCGCTGGCACATCTTCCAGCCATAGGACGCGTAGAAGACGATCGATATGATCAAAGTTCGCGAGATTTGCTTCGCTGATGTCTTTAGGCAAGCGGCTTTGGGATCTGTAGAAATCGTTTAACTTAACAGCTTCGTCTTCTCCGAAGCGCACGGCGTCTTCAACGACCGCCGAGAGTAGGTAGGTTCTAATTGAGGGAATAGCTCCGAATGTCAGTATTCCCAAAATTACCCCTATTATTAATAATTCAATTGGCTTGAATCGTAGTCTGTTATTTGTGATCGTGTTTGCCGTAGAGCCCATTCACCCTTCCAAATAGCGCATTTGACAGCTTTCAATCTATCTACTGATTGGTTTTCAAATAAACTTTGCGCTTGGTCCATACTAACTTCGCTAAGGTTGGCGACGGAACTGGATCAATCACCGCGACAAAGGTTTAGCCGCCGTTCATATGCTTGTTGGAGCGCATTCTTGTAACCAGTAACCGAAACTGGCCAAAAATTACTGTTCCAACGATTTACGCTTAGAGACTTTTTAGTCGCTCGTCAGAATAAAACGAGAGGGCTAACTGATTCTTGATTGATAATGGAACTGCTTTGCCAGCGCCAATTTTTCCTACTTCCGCATCGCCGCAGTAGGTTCCGAATACACGGTCCCATAAAATAATCATGCAGCCGTAGTTAGAGTCGGCTTGTCTACGCTCAAAGGCGTGATGTGCGTGATGCTGGGGCGCCGTAGCGAAAATCAAGTCGTAGATTGGTAGGGTTTTGATCGGCAAGTTCGAGTGATTGAGGACTCCATTCCAGATGCCGAACGCACCAACTACAGCCATAACGCTGTCGCTAGCGCCGAGCAGCGCAAGTGCAACCGGAGTGCCGAGCATAAGCGTCATGTACTCTAGGGGGTGCGTACGATCGCCTCGCATGCAGCCCATTTTAGTAATGTGATGATGCGTAGCATGCATGCGCCACCAAAAGAGTGACTCGTGTTGGATGCGATGAAGCCAGTAATAGACGAAGCTCGAAACGAGGAGAATTAAAAACGCAGAGCCAAGAATGCCAGGAATCGTAGAGGGCTCGAGAGAAATCTGCAGCGGTGCCAGATCACGAAGCGCTTTGAAGCCAGCAGACAGCGGAGTCTCGTAAAAATCGCTGTAAAGTGGGACCCAAAGGAATCCCGCGAAGGCAAGCCAAAATGCATCCTCAGCCATCTCTTTGGGCTCGAGTAGCCAGTCGGTGCGTTTCGTCCATACTCTCTCCGCGACAATGCATAGCGGGATTGGAATGATGAGCATGATTGCGGCGAAAAGTTCACTGTAGACCCAGTCACTGGATACCATAAAAGCGACTAGGATAAGTGATCCGATAACTAAAACAGGTTGAACATATGCCCATAAGGGGCTGTCTAATTGCGATGCTGATTCGTCGCTAGTGCTTCCTGCAATGCTTGTTCCATTCACTTGATTTGTGGGTTCATTCATTGTTACGGCTCCAGCGGACTGACCTATTAGATGAGATTCTCCTAGATCCTATGCAAAAACATTGCCATTATTTGGTTGACTACTTCCCGATATTTATTTTCGCGTTCATTAGTATAAAATTCTTATAAGGAGAAGAATTAGAATAATTATTTCAACAGGTTAAGCGCGTGCTTTTTTGGTGCGCGCTGTTATTATTGCTACGCCGTGCTTTTTGAGGAGTGGCCACGCACAAAGCATAAGGCGTATCGTGCTCACTAATGAGTCACAGGAAGGGCTAAAATCGTGCAAAAGCGACTATAAGCGAGCCCGGCAACGCAGTCGATCGATCGAGCTTAACTAGCAGTTCAAACATTTGTACACGTGATCACGCAGTTATTCCTGTTTATTTATTGCCGCTAGATACGTACGCCAACTACCAAATCGAGAAATGTCTTCTGCACCCGTTATTCCACCTTCCTCGCATATGAACCCAGATAAATTTTCGCCTGATTCGAGTGTGACTTTACCTATCCCAAGGGGAGAGGGAATACCTGCAACAAAGCTGCCCAGTTGCGCCATCGGCATGCGCCAGACCTCGACTTCAATTGCGGTCCCGTTCTGGCCTCTGACAGGGACGAGCGCTGGGCGCTTCCCGTCAGGCAGCGCATAGAGCGCGTAATTAGTCGCGGTCTTTGTTACTTTTTTTCGTACAGAGTGCCTGTCTATCAATTGCCAATTAAGCGGCTGTCCATCGAGATGCGCGCCGCAGACGACGACGTCGACAAATTCCTCCGGAGCGATCCGCCCAATCTTAATTTCTGACGCGAGCGAATGCTCTGTCGCTCCGAGCTTAAGCTTGAGTCGACGCTGCAGCGCACCGGCATAGCTGAGCAGCCTAACGTCTGTAAATGCCGCGCTGAAAAGCGTAACTCCCCAGCTAACACGCGTGCTAAGTTTGCCGACAGATACCGCTGTTGCCGCGTAGTCGAGTAGGTTCATAAAGTTTGTATAAGTGCCTAGTTTGGAGTTGAGAGCGATTGGGTCTTTATTTATGTCAGCGCGTAAATAGCAGGTCGGCGCAGTGGGTGTGAGAATAAAATCTACTCTCGCAACTTCTTCATCGCAGACTTTTTTCAGCGCCTGCAGTTTGTACTGTGCATCGAATACATCGATAACGTCGAAATTTTTTGAGGTTGCTAGAACCGCTTGAATAACCGGTAGCATTGCTTCGGCTGCGACATCCTGAGTTGCCCAAACACGTTCGGCGACCCAAGGGCCTTCATAAAGAAGTCGAGCTGCGCTGAGAAAGGGAGCGAATTTAATTGTCACTGCAATCCCGCCAAGCGCCTCTAACGTTTGACAGGTCGAACGGAATAGCGCTTCGGCTTCTGAGTCGCCATCGAAATCCAGTTCGTCTGGAACGCCGAATTCGAACGCGTTGAGCGTAGTATCGCTCCAATATTGTGCCGTGTTGAAGGGATGGTTCTCACGCGAGTAGGGGTCTGCTTCGCTAGCTATATCGCCGATCGCCACATCTAGTACTGCGGCTACGTCGCCTGTGGTCAACCCAAAGATCGATACCGAATCAAGAGACTTACAGGCCGGGACGACTCCGCGCGAACTAATTAGTCCCTTGGTAGGCTTGTGGCCAATCAAATTGTTGAATGCGGCGGGCACTCGTCCCGAGCCCGCAGTATCGGTGCCCAGCGCGAACGAGACCTGACCCAAAGCTGTTGCGATCGCTGACCCTGCACTGCTGCCACCGCTGATGTAATCGGGATTAAATACATTCTTACCTTCTCCAAACGGCGAGCGTGTTCCTACTAAGCCCGTTGCAAACTGATCGAGGTTTGTTTTGCCGAGAGGTATCGCACCTGCTTCTATCAGGCGCGACGTAACTGTGGCTGACTTCTCGGGCACGTAGGTAAAAGCCTCGCAGGCGGCGCTTGTCGGGACGTGCGCGAGGTCTATGTTATCTTTAATAGCGAAGGGTATGCCCCACAATGGACAGGACGCGATAGGCTTGAGCTTCAGCGCGTCTAAATACGCGCCGAGTTCCTCTTCGCTTAGTAGCGTTATCCAAGGGTTAAATTCCGCCTGCGCCAGTGCCTGCTGCCTCAGCTTTAGGATCAGCGAGGTTGGCGTTTCAAGCCCCTGAGAATAGGCATTCTGAATCGCTTCTATTGTCAAACTCTGAAGATCACTCATCGCCTGATTCCTCTTTCGGCTCGATCCAAGCGAGACACTGCCCCGATTGAATATCTTGCCCAGTGTCGACCCATATCTTTTTAATCACCCCAGAATGGTGTGCCTGCACGTCTATCTCCATTTTCATTGACTCAAGTATCAGAAGTGTTTCCCCCTTTTTGATGAAGTCACCTTCATTGAGTTCGATGCTCCACACATTACCCGAAAGTGCGCTGTCGATGGTGACCGAGCCCTCTGGAATCAGGCTGAGGTCTACGGTGCTCTCTGCTGCTTCAGGAGCATCAAACGTAAACTGTCCGTTTTCACGCCAGCGTCGTAGCTCGTCTTCGAAGGCTTGCTCTCGGATGCTATTAAACGCTTTTGTCTCTGCTTCAATTTCTGCCAGCCAGCTTTGATAGCCAGCGAGGGAAAACTCAGCCTCTTCTATTCGAAGTGAAACCTGGCCTTTGGGGAAGTCTCGCCGAAACTCGGCAAGCTCTTCGGCGCTTACTTCATAGAATCGAATTTGATCAAAGAAGCGAAGAAGCCACGGCTCGGTAAACTCGGTCGTTTGTTTGTAGCGATTCCACATCTGTGAGGTTCGTCCTACAAATTGATAGCCGCCGGGTCCCTCCATACCGTACACGCACATATAGGCACCGCCGATACCAACCGAGTTTTCGGCTGTCCAAGTGCGGGCGGGATTGTACTTAGTAGTTACCAGTCTGTGTCGCGGGTCGACAGGCGTCGCCACCGGAGCGCCTAAGTAGACATCGCCAAGACCCATCACTAGGTAAGACGCGTCGAAAACGATCTTCTTAACATCATCCATCGAATCTAGCCCGTTCATGCGTCGTATGAATTCAAGATTGCTAGGGCACCACGGCGCGCCTGGCCTTACCGACTGTGTGTATTTCTTTATAGCAAGCGTGCAGGCCTCGTCGTCCCAGCTCAGAGGCAGATAGACCACGCGTCCCGGCACAGCAAGATCGCTAGTGGTTAGAACATTCACCGTCTTTTCTATGACCCCGAGGAGAGAGTCTAATGTCAGCCGCTGACTATCATAGTGAATCTGAAGCGACCGAATGCCTGGGGTCAGTTCTCTCACCCCTTCGATTTCCTGGCGCTCGAGTTCTAGCATCAGCGCATGAACTTTGAAGCGGCGGGGAATATCTAACACCAAGGGGCCGACTTCGACTAGCAGGAAGTGGTCGCCAGCTAAGCGGCATATTAGGTCGTCGCCCTCCCAATGCAGCTGCTTAACGATCGGTTGGGTCAGCATCAGCGAGCCCTGACCCTCTAACGGCAAGCCCAACGTGAGATCTCGAATCGCGAGCGTTTGCTCTGCCTCGGCAGCCACCGCTGTTTTATAGCTTACCGGAATAAAGCGTACGCTCTGACCAGCAGACAGCTGACCTAGCTTCCATAGGTCAGCTGTGATGACTGTGGCGGGGCAGACGAAACCGCCAAGCGACGGTCCATCGGGACCGAGTATGACGGGCATGTCGCCGGTAAAATCAACGGCCCCAAAGGCGTAGGCATTGTCGTGGATATTCGAAGGGTGCATTCCTGCTTCACCACCGGAGGGTCTCGCCCACGTTGGCTTGGGGCCGATTAAACGCACTCCTGTACGGCTCGAGTTGTAGTGAATCTGCCACTCGCTCGCAAAAAACTCAGCGATATCTTCGTCGGTAAAGAAGTCAGGCGCGCCATGTGGCCCATAGATAACCCTAAGTTCCATAACTTTGGGCATCTTAGGTATGTTAACTGTCCGCGGTTTTACAGGTGAATTGAGTCTTGTCGGCGATTCGAGATGCAGCACGTCCCCGGTTCGAAGTGCCCGACCCACGTGCCCGCCAAATTGACCTAGCGTAAACGTCGAGCGCGATCCCAGATACAGGGGGCAGTCGATGCCGCCTGCCACGGCGAGATAGGCGCGCGCGCCGACACCTACGACTTTGCCCATGGTGAGCGTTTGGCCAGCAGAAACGGCAATCGTCGCATAGCGAGGAACTGCGACACCATCTAGCTCGGCCTGCATATCGGCACCGGTTAGCGCAACTGTGGTCTCTGCCTCGAACAGGAGACTGGGCCCACTTGCAGTCATTTCCAACCCCGCCGCGGTCTCAGGATTTTCGAGAAGCTGGTTCGCGACGCGCAAGGAATATGAATCCATCGGACCCGAGGGAGGAACGCCAACGTTCCAGTAGCCCTGTCTGCCCGGAAAGTCTTGAACTGTGGTCTGGGTTCCCGCACCGAGCACGCGAATCGACGGGCAGCTAAACGTGTGACTCGAGAGAGTCTTAGTGAGAAGCTCGCCAGTCTGCGCAGCGGCCGTTGCTAGCACTGAGGCCACATAGCCTAGATTGGTCTCGATGCCATACACGCGAGTTTTTTCAAGGACTTCGGTGAGGGCGGCGAGCGCTTCGTCGCGAGTGTCTTTGATAACGATTAGTTTCCCCAGCATCGGATCGAACAGAGAGGGCACTTCTATTCCAGCCTCGACCCATGTATCGACACGCAGTCCCTCGATCTCAGGAAAGTAAACGTCCGATCTGTCTCTTATACACATC
>OJHK01000590.1_pt1 | contig 21665 bp, 19 predicted proteins | sample 1595161 | NCBI WGS metagenome assembly OJHK01 (sample SAMN05416842, study PRJEB24817) | seawater metagenome | isolation source: Sea water | place: Canada:Atlantic | collected 2013-07 | reverse complement strand
CCTCTCTATTCGTCGGCAGCGTCAGATGTGTATAAGAGACAGATATAAATGTGCTGCTTGACCTGTTTCAAGCCATTCAGTGAAGCGAAAAGCCTTATTTCGTTCAACCCCTTGTCTAATTTTACCTTTGCCATTGACGAAATGACGTTGTAATTGTCCATTGATGATCCCTTCTGAAGAGATTGTCATGGCTAAATCAGCATCAACGCGCTTTCTGTGGTTATTTAAGGCAAACAATAAACTGCGAGTATCTTCATTGAAGACTTCTTTTAAACCATAATCTTTCGCTACTGTTTCAGCGAAAGTGGATAAGTAAGTCAGCCTGCGATCAAATATCTCGGTAAAAATTGTTTTTGCGGTAATTAAGCGGTTATTAATTTCTGCCGCTTCGAGGTTTTTCTTTTCACTATATAGAGTCAAAAAAGCAATGGCTTGAACCATTAATAACAGTATGACAAACAATAAAAATATTTTATTTTGTAAACTCTTCATTCATTACTTCTTATTTTTTATAACTAATAATCTGAAAGAAAATCAAAATCATCATCACTTTTTTGGACAGGAATATCATCCATGTCGTGCTGTAAAGTAAAAGTGATAATGTCTCCTGTTGAAAGATCCTTTTCACTGATCATACGATTATTTTCTGCCTGCATTTGAGGGTGCCATAGCACAACACGATATTTCCCTAATTCATTCAAGGTAAAACTAGCGAGTCCTTGTTCATCCGTTTTAGCAAAATATGGCGTATCAACGACTAAAAGGTAACCACTCATCCAATCATGAATATTACAACCCATAGCAATTTCCGCAGCTTGGTTGAATTGTGCTGTTGAGTCAGTTTTACCTGCGCGTATTTTAAAGGAGAATTTGTTTTCACTATCGGCTGAGTAAATATGATGAGTAATATCATCTTTATTGACAAAGTTAACCTTAGTGGCACTTTGACTAACGCTTATATAGGGAATGAAGGACTTACTATGCTGACTAATATTGACGGTGTCACTCTGTTGGAACGAAACTTGTCCAGCTAACGGCTCTAGATATACCACCATATTTTCCAAAGGGGTATTTTTTACATTATTAACCTGTACTTGAACACAGTTTGTATTTTCTTTTGTACAAGCTTGCACCGACCAGGAGGCCAAGGAGATAAAAAGTAATGAAGCAATGAAAATACAATTATGTGAAAGCGCAGAACGCAAAAGAAAAGGATGGCTCACCATCTACTCCTAGCAAAATATACTTGAGCGAGCAGTGTATACCAGTTTTGTCTTGGTGGAAAATGGTTGTCCGAATGCTTGGTAATTTTTTCTGAAAGATCATATGTCTTGAGATATTTCAAGGGCTGTACACTTTTTATGCTTTTTTATAACAAACTTAGCGAAGAAAAACCATACTCTAACTAACGTGGTTAGTAATCTATACCTGTTACTAACCAAAGTGCAGGATTTCAGTGGGAATTAAAAACACTTTAGCCAAGGCAAATTATTTAAGCATAGTCACTCTATGATTTGATTAGTTAACGCCGACTAAAGTGATTTTAAACCCATCAAAGAAGCGCTTGAACAACATCACTTCATCGTTGCTGCGACTTATAATGGAACAACCATTATTTCATCACAGCGCCTTGAATTAAAATTGCTTAAGCACTCTGAAACCTGTTCTTGAATGGTAACGGGTATATACTGCTGGGGATGAATAAAATAAGTAGTAGTTCGAACTTCTGGGTTTTGGTGCTTAAGTTATACTTCACCGGGCCGATAAAACTTTATATGCTTATGTTTCGATAAATAGAGATAGATATTATGCACACATCAATTAAACCCAATGTTACCTTTAGCCAAGATGTGCGATCTTTAGCAAAAGCGCAGGATAAAAAAGAAAATGGGCCTATGGGCCAACAAGTATCGAATCTTGCACATGAGAAAAAAATAGCGGAAGTACAAGAGCCTATTTCTGTCAGTAATAAAAAACAACTTAATGCTGCAATTATAGAGTCGACATTGAAATTTAGTAACACAGTAGGCGATCAACCACTGTCACTGCTGTTAAAAACTGCCTTACAAGGAATAAACGAAGCGCTCAAAGAGGGCGGGGTTGAAAGTAGCGTTGAAGATGCTTATGAGTCAGGCATTGATTTTAGTCCTGAAGCTACTGCTGAGCGTATTGTTTCGTTTAGCACTCAATTATTGGGCGCTTATCGAGAGCAACACCCTGAAATGGATGCTGAAGAATCGTTAGCGAGTTTTGTTGATATTATTGGTGGTGGTATTGAACAAGGTTTTAGCGAAGCCAAAGACATACTTGGTAATTTAAATGTATTAGAGGGAGATATTTCCAATAATATTGATAAAACCTATGAGTTGGTGCAACAAGGACTACAGTTATTTGTCGACTCTTTTAGTGAGGCAAAAGAAAAGTAAACCCTAGGTAATTTCAAGAGATTACCTATGGCACTCTTGTTAATTGAGAAGTGCTAATTTAGAAGTGTTAATTGAGAAGCGTTAATTAGTAAGTTTAGATTGCGTAATGTTAATGAGGTAGATATTCACTACCTTACCTCTGCAGACGTGTAATACGCTTATTTAAACGAAAACATTCGTGTTATGGTTATATCTTTGTCGAAGATGTGATGTTTGAGCGCACCGGCAACATGAATGATTATTAATAAAATTAAAACGGGTACTAATGTTTCATGCAGATTATGACCAATCGACGCTATTGTCTCATTTAGTGCAATGGTTTTTCCCGATATATCATCATGGTTCGACGCAAGTAATTCTAGACCAAAAACAGTAATGCCATGACCACCACCACCAGACATCATCATGCCTGAAGCAGGGTACAATACTGTTAATGTAATCAAGCCCCAGTGTACCAATTTAGCCATGGCTAATTGTATTTTCGAAGCATTTCCAATCGCTTTAGGCCAACCTTCTCTTATTCGGGTAAAAACTCTAAAGGCGGCAAAAAAAAACACTATTACACCGATTGATTTATGGATAGGGTATAAAGAAAAAGTTTCAGTTTGTGACATATAAATACCTATTATCAATAGAAATATCATACTGAAAGAAATAGTTATGTGTAAAATTTTTGTACGTTTTGATAGTTGCATTATTTATCCTAGATTTCTAAATTGACACTAGAATAACAATGCTAGGGTTAAGCTGAGGTTAAATAGTTTTTCCTTTAACTAACCTGAACTCGGTTTAAGATGTTTTTAACTGGCTGAAATATGTAAATTAAATATTTCAATGTATCTCTGGCTAGATAGTTTTGCTTAATTCAAGGCAAATTGACGCGTCAATAGCGAGTCTATTGCAAGTGAATTTAACGCAGAAGTCAGTAAAAGTAGCTGCTAGAGAATAATTTATTAAGCGGAGCTCAGGTTAACCTAACTAAATGAAATAGAAACTTGGTAACCTTTGTTATCTTGAGTGATAGCATAATGCCAACCAAATTGGCTGGTGAGCTTTTCAACCAATTGCATGCCTAAGCCAAAACCCAATTCTTCATGAATATTGTTCATGTTATCTTGGTCAATTTCAACATTAGTGATAACAACCTCATCACCTTGCTGTTTGATTTTTACCATGCCTTGTTGAGTATGCTGAAAAGCATTACGAATAAGGTTATTTATCACAATTATGGCGGGAGTAACGGCTAAAGGGATTTCAATATCATCAACATCCACGCTAACCGTCACCGATTTTCCAGCCAGTAAATAAGCCATCTCAGATTGTGTGTTTTTAATTAATCCCCCCAAGTGAACATTGTCTATTGCTACGTCAGCATCTCCTTCTCGGCTCAACCAAAGTAATGTTTCTGTCATCGATTTCATCGTTAAACTTGCCCGTTGAATCCGGTCTCGAATAATCCGTTCTTTTTCTGATGGCGTGGGATTAACCTTTTCCAGTAAAGCAGAATTGCTCCGTAAAATTGCAATAGGTGTGCGAAGTTCATGGCTGGCATAACTTAAGAATGCTTGTTCACGTTCGACAGAGTCGGCAACTGCAGCGAGATTATCATGAATTAAAGTCGCTAACCCATTCAGTTCTTTGAACCTAAAGTCTGGACGTTCTTTATCTAATTCACTTAATTTTAATTGCTTTGCCCATTGCTGTAATGATTCCATCGGCAAGGCTATTTTCTTAAATACGTAAAGCAATACTATGATAAAAATGGCTATGCCTAATAAACCCGCAAGAACAATCATCAACATGGGATCAATGAAATATCCATCACCGTGGTCTTCTGTCATTTCTTGATGAATATTTTCATTGAAACGCGAGACAAAGACTTGTTTACCATCTCGATTTACTACTAATATAGAATAGATTTTCTTAGGCGGAGCAATATAAGCCCAGTCGACAAACTTGGAATGAAGTTTTTCCGTTTCGGTGGGGATTACCGGAAAATGAGCACGTACTGGTTGCGGCACTTTCTGCCAGTCTGTGGTGACATGATATTCGAGTATTTCTTGCTCTACCTTATCTTGCTCTGGATATTGTTCAGCAATTTCTAACATAGTATCTTCAATAACCATATCAAAGGAACTAATAAACAATCGTGCACTTTGATAGGACAATATCACTGCAATGAGCAAGACTAAGCTGGTTAATAAGGCAAAAATATAGGTGCGAATACTCATCTGAAACTACCTGTTATTATGATGTTTTATTACGTAATGCGAAGCCAAAGCCGGCTTTGCTATCAATGGACAAGCTTGCATTTACTTTATCGAGTTGTTTCCGTAGATGATGAATATGTACTTTCAAGCTATTACTATCGGGTTGATCTTCCCCCCAAATAGCCTGCATAAGCAATTCTCGAGTTACTGGCTTGGAAGCTTCACGCATCAGTTTTTCTAACAACTTAAATGTTATTGGTGTCAATTTAACGGGTTCACCAGCATAAGTAGCAGTACGGGCTTTTAATTGCAGTATCAACTCACCAACATTTAGCGTACTTGCTTGGCCACTACGACGCTTTGATAACGCAATAATTCGTACCAATAATTCTTCTATTTCAAAAGGTTTAACCAGATAATCATCAGTGCCGGCATCAAAGCCAGCCACTTTATCCTTTAATGAGTCACGGGCAGTCAGCATTAATATAGGAGTATCGTTACTATTTTCGCGTACTTTTTGGCAAACCGATAGGCCATCTAATCGTGGTAAATTTAAGTCTAATAAAATGACTTGATAGTGATTAGCATTGATTAACGACAAACCTTGCACGCCATTAGCTGCATGGTCGCAGCTAATGCCTTCAATTTCTAAATAATCGACTACGGTAGCGGCAAGATCTATATCATCTTCAACCAGTAACACATTAATGCTCATGTACTAACACCTTTTTTTGCTCCTTTTGCTGCTCAGCGAAAAATTTATTTTTTAACGTATCAATAAGATTTATCGCATCTTGTTGCATCATCAATAATGATGGCACAAGAAGCAAGGTAATAAAGGTTGCAAATAAAATACCATAGCCTAATGAAGCAGCCGCTGGAATAATAAACTGTGCCTGCGCAGATGTTTCACTTAATAAGGGCATCAAGCCGGCGTAAGTGGTCACTGACGTTAATAATACCGCACGTAATCTTCCCGTACAGGCTTTAATAATAGCGTCATGAACTTTCATTTTTTGTTCTTTTAGATGATTAAAGCGTGACACCAATAATAAACTATCGTTAACCACAACCCCACTTAATGCAACGATACCATTAAATGATAAAATACTTAGCGTCATATCGTTGAGCCAATGGCCTAAGATAGCGCCAACTAAACCGAATGGAATTGCCATCATAATAATCACAGGTTGCACGTATGAGCGCAAAGGGATTGCCAGTAAAATATAAATTGCAGCCATCGCCATAATAAATAATCGGCTCATTGAATTTGTCGTTTCGGCTTGTTCTTCCGCTTCGCCAGCAAAATGAATCGCTAAATCGGGGTAACGATTTTCTAAGCTGGGTATTAATGATTTTTGTAATTCAACGACTAACTCGTTTGATGAGATAACATCTTTATCAACCCGTGCACTAACATAAACCGCCGGTAAACCAGAAATACGGGTAATGTCGTTTTGTTGATACTCAGAGCTGACATTAACCACTAAAGCTAGCGGTACCACTTGGCCATCACTTAATCTTACGTTCGCTTTCATCACATCATCAATGGTTTGACGCTCACTTTCTGGGTAACGAATTCTCACTTTAACTTCGTCTTTTCCACGTTGATAGCGTTGTACAATTTCGCCACCAAATGCCTGTAATACTTGGCGGGAAAGCCCTTGTGTTGTCAGACCTAAAGCGAGTCCTTGCTCATTTAGGGCAAAACGTAATTGTGCTTGGCCTGAGTCAAAATTATCATCAACACCACTAACCCCAGACACTTGCGCAATAGCCGCTTTTATTTCCTGACCCGCAGCGCGTATGGTTTCGGTATTCCATGCTTTTAACTCAACCTTAAAGTTATCACCACCACCAAAACCAGAGCGAATATCTAATTTTCGCACACCTTCTGGAGTCTGTGTTTTTAACTTCCAAATACGAGCAAATTCATTTAACCCATAAGGAGCTGATTCATCTAGCTCAACAACAATAGACCCTGATAAATCACTTTCTCCAATCACCTCAATAGTGTCAATGGCACTTCCTTGTTGGTCATGTTCGGCCATAAGTTGTTGATCAGCTTGTTTAGCGGCAAGCTCTATTGTGCTTAAGTTTTTATTCGTTTGACCAAAGCTGGCATCATTTTGCATGGTCATATTTGCTTCAATAACACTGCCGGGAATATCAGGGAAAAAGGCAACGCGCACACCACCGTTAGTCGGCATGCCAACAACCAAAATGAAGATAGCTATAAAACCAAACAAAACACCGTAGCGATAGTTCACCGCACAGGTAATTGCTGGTTGGTAAATTCGCTCGTTAAACCACTGTAGACCGTTATCGGCACCATTTTGAATCTGAGGCCAGATATTTCTCCAGCCAGTCTTGGGTTTTCTGTGGGTATCTAAATGGGCTAAATGCGATGGTAATATTAACTTTGATTCCACTAATGACAATAACAAACAGATAGTAACGACGACGGCAAACTGTGAATATACTTGCCCCATACCGCCTTCTACATTGGCTAACGCAATGAAGGTTGCCACCGTAGTTAATACACCAAAAATGGTTGGTACCGCGACTTTTTGCGTGCCAAGTATGGTGCTTTCTATTGAATCACCTTGTTCTTTTCGTGTGGTATAAATACTTTCTCCAACGACAACGGCATCATCAACAACAATACCCAGCGCAAGAATAAAACCGAAGGTAGTCATTTCATTAATCGTCATGCCGGTGAAACTATCGGTCATAAAAAATAGGGTACCGCAAAAAATAAACGGTAAACCGGCGGTCACCCAAAAGGCAACACGAAGATTTAAAAATACAGCTAAAACAATGAAGACTAAGGCAATACCAGATAACGCATTTTTTACCAATAAGGCGAGACGATCACGAATTAGTGTGCCGCCGTCATTCCAAGTCTCCATGACAACATTTTGAGGTAACAACGCACTTTCTTGCCATTTACTGACAATATTATTCGCTTGTTCGACAATTTTTAACACATCACCATTGTCATCAACTTTAATTTCGACACCAATACCTGGTTGACCGTTGTAGCGACCAACGACAAAAACATCATCGGCAAAGTCATCATTAATTTTTGCCACATCACCCAAAAGAATTTGACTACCATCGTCTAAAGTTACTAAGGGGATGTTCGCGAACTCTTGTTGTTGATAGGCTTGTTCAGCAACTTTTAGTCGCACCACCTTATCTGCATTTCGTAAACTGGTGGAAATAGAGATGGCCGATTCACTATTCACTACATCGGCTACGTCGGAAAATGATAAATTATAGGCTTGCAGTTTTTGCTCATCGAGTTCGATGGACATCATAGGCTCTGCTTTACCATTGATAACCACATTGGATATTGAAGGCTGAGCTAACAAGTCTACTTTTAAGCGTTCTGCAATGGCTTGTAGACCACTGCGATCACTATCACCAAAGATCTTGATTGAATAAGCATGTTCAAGTGCTGTCATTTTTTCTATGACTGGCTTTTCAGCTGCTGCGGGGAAATTATATATCGCATCAACTTTTGCTTTAACATCACGTAATAAAATATCAAGATCATAACTTGATAGCGCTTCAACCGTGACGCTACTTCCAGCAGCATTGGATGTTGAGGTCACGCGTTTAATGCCTTGTACCGTCGCTAGCGCTTCTTCTATTTTTATTGCAATACCTTCTTCAGAGAGCTGCGCATCACCGCTATCATAGGTCATAGAAATACTGATAGAGTCAGTTGCCCAAGGTGGAAATGCTTCTTTTCGTAACTGATTAAACGACATTAAGCCGAGAAATATGATCGACAACATTAATAGGTTGGCGGCAACAGAGTTATTGGCAAACCAGGCAATAATGCCCTTTTGATGATGAGATGGCGTCATTACAATAATTCCTCAACGTTAGCCGAAACTTTCATATTGACTAAATAACTCGATAACGGGCGATTAACGATTTTTGCCTGTTGTAATGGTTCGATCGGTTGCACATACACGGAATTATTTTCTGAAAACATTACTTTAATAGGCAAGTACACCAATAAATCTTCATCATTCACCTGCCAAACGGTTTCGTTATCAATCAATGCTGACGCGGGTAGTTTCCATAATTTTGTTATCTCTTGGCCTTTAATCGTTGCTTTGACAAAGGATCCTGGAAATAAAGGGGTGGCGAGTGCAATAGGGTGTTCAACCACAGCAACAAGTGAACGTTGGCGACTTTTCACATCAAGATGCCGTTCAAAACGATCAACGCTCGCAAGCCACTCTTCATGACTTGTTTCATCTGCTAATAAGACTTTTATATTGGCTAGTTGCTCAACAGTATTATTAGCTTTTGGCAAAAGTTGCCATTGCTGTGCCGATAATGGCAACGACACTTCAAAAAGTGAAACATCATAAAGATCGGCTAAGGCTGTCCCTATTTGCACATTACTGCCCACTTGCACTTGTTTAGATACTATCAAGGCGTCAAAGGGAGCAACCAGTTTTGTTTGGGCTAAATCATATTGTGCTTTCTCAACTTCTTTCTTCGCCATAGTGTATTTCGCTTTAGCGGCAACGAGTTGCGGTTTACGTAATACCAGATCTGAAGCTTGTTCATTGGCTAAGCCTGACTGTTGCCACTCTTCTGCAGCTTGATTACTGTTTAGCTCCTCTTGTGCCAGTGCTAATTGTGCATCCGCTAAATTAGCTTGCGCATTGGCCAAAGCTTGTTGATAAATAATTGGTTCAATTTCAGCTAACAGTTCACCTTGTTTAAAGGTATTTCCCGTAAGAAACTTCGTTGATAAAAAGGTGATTTGGCCACTGACCTGCGAGGTTAACGCTAATTGATTTCTCGATTTTACTTCGCCATACGCGGTAACAGATGCTTGATGTGAGATTGGCATAACCTCAGACACAGAAACAACGGGGTATTGCGGTGCAACTTGTGGTGGAAGCGTTTGTTGTTGATTTGCAGATAGCACACCATTAATGGTGATAGCTAAAACGATACTTGATATGCCAGCAATAGTGGCAAGTGATTTTTTATTGATAATTGACATGTTTATACCCCTAACCCCAGCGCAAGACCTAAAGTAATACGATTATTTAATCGCTCATAGGTCAGCTGTGTTACTTGTGCTTGTAATGTAAATGTTTGTTGTTGAATTTGTAATAAATCAAGTAGAGATACTGTGCCCTGGCGATATCGTGAGGTATAGGTGACTTCACTACGCTCTGCGCTCTCTAATGCCAATTTTGTTAAGGTTAAACGCTCGGTTATTGCCTCATCTTGTGCCATGGCGTTACTTACTTCATTGACAGCAGATAAAAGCTCTTCTTGGAAAGCCCAATAGCTTTGTTCAGCTGTAAGCTTGGCTATTTCTGCTTCACTGGTTAATTTACCGGCATTGAAAATTGGCGCTGATAACTGACCAAGCAACTCCCATGCACTACTGCCAAATAATGCATCATGTAGATTATTGTCATTATTTGTGAGTGAAGCAGATAGCGATAGGTTTGGTAATAATGCTTTATAAGCCACCTTATGCAGATACTGACTTGAGAGTATATTTTGATAAGCTTGCTGTAGATCAGGACGACGGCCAATATTACCCGCGTCTATCTCATGTAAAGGGATGATAATCTCTGGAAAAGTAGTGTTATAACTGAGTTGGTTTTTAGCTAAACCCGTGAGTAATGAAAGGTTTCTCAATGCTTCTTGATATTGTGTTTGATAATCAACTAAATTGGCTTGGCTACTTCGTGTTGTCGACTTAGCTGTATCTAGCTCATTTAATAAAATCAAACCTTTACGATAACGATCAATGATGACCTTGCCATTTTTTTTATAGGTTGTAACACGCTTATCTTCAATACTCGTTAACTGTGTAAGCCGAACTAAGTTTAAATAGGCTTGCATGACCTTAGCTACCAATAAATCTTTAGCGCCTTGATAGGCATAGACACTGGCAGAAAAATTAGCTTCTTGCGCTTGATCAGCATTTGCTAGTTGTTGCCAAATATCAGCAGTCCAGGCAACATCTAGGCTGCCGCTATAGGAAGCCGAGCTATTTTCCTTATTACTCGCATTGAGCCCTGCTGACATGCTTGGCCATAGAGCTGATGAGCTTACGGTCACATTTTGTTCAGCCTTTTTTAAGGAGAGTAATGTGTGCTGTAAGCTTGGATTATTGGCTAATGCATCTTCGATAAGTACATCAACTTCTTTGCTTGATAATAGATTGGTTAGCGGCATAGCAGCAGGTTCATTACTAAAATCTATTTTGGTATTAGCCAGATTATCTAACTGATTGTTAGCTTGTTTATCAAAAGTAACGTCTTCGAAGGTAGAACATGCACTGATGAGAAAAGCACTAATCACTGAAAGAAATAACGGAAAAAGCTTCACTGTTAAACTCAAATTATATAAATGTGATTTAAATGTATCAAAGCTTGGGTTAAGTGAAGGTTAAGAGATAGATTTACTGGTGCAAAGATACATTGTGATTATTTGCACGTTAGCTTTAATTCACTTATCGCTGACTAAAGCTATCAATTTTGGCTCAATACTGAATTTTGAACTGTCTCGGATATATAATAATGTTCTTTATTTAGGGGGAGAAATAAGTATAAAACTCAACACCAGCAGTCAACTATCTATGATCTTGATCTTGATCTGTAGTTAAATACTTCTTTAGTCACGCTCAATTCTGCATCTTGCAGTAGTTTCGGTATATAATGATGCCCCCCTTGAAAAGACTTGTGTTAAATCAACTCTAAATCTTATTGAAGAGGTAGGTCGTTTTAAATAACCTAGACGCAGCACTTACTGGATTTACCAGATAAACACGATAAACAAGCCCGAGTAGTATGGCATGCAGGTATTAGAAAAAGATTATCAGATTAATAGCGTACGTAAGGCTATTGATGCAGGAGTTAACTCCATTATCGCGTTACCTACGGGGGGCGGTAAGAGTATCTGTATACTTAAATTGTGCCAAGCAATGCCCGACAAGAGAGTGGTCATCAGTTTACGTAATGCGGCATTGGTGCCTCAATTATTGAATACCCTCACCATTAACGGTCTAACGGTTAGTGTTGTTAAGTCAGGCTATAAGTATATTGCTGGCGGTGATGTTACCTTGATAATGGAACAGTCATTTGGCAGAAGAAAGCATTTAAATATTAAATGTGATGTACTCTTGCGTGATGAATATCATGTCGGTTGTATGGGCGGCGTTTATATTGCGATGCGTGAAGAACTATCCCCAGACTTGATTATTGGCCTTACTGCCACGCCCATTGATAGATTAGGCGTATATATTGATAAGTCGATGGAATTAATTGAAGAAACCACTACTAAATTACTGATTGAAGCGGGTGAATTAGCTAAGCCGGTTTATAAAGTGCCAAGCCTGTCTCAAGAGATAGATTATAGCGCTGTTAAAATGTATCGGGGTGATTTTAGTGTTTCCGGCTTAGATCTTATATTACTCGAGCATTGCTCTTTAGTAGCCCAGCAAACGCTTGATGATGCATTATCACAAGGTCGTAAAGTGATGCTTTTTGCTAACTCTATCAACCATGTGGAATCTTTATCTGAAGCTTTTGATTTACTTGGCGTTGAACATGAGCGTGTTCACTCTCAGCGTTCGTCTGATGAAAATGATGAAAGCATCCGACGGTATAAGTCAAACGAAGTTAGACTTATTATCAATATGTCTATGCTCACCATTGGCTTTGATGATCCGACGACTGATTGTGTTGTTTTAGCAAGACCGACCAAGATTTTAAGATTATATTTACAGATCATCGGTAGGTGCTTACGTGCATCGAAAGGTAAGACTGATGCTTTAATACTGGATTTAGCGCAGTGTATTTCTACTCATGGTTTTGCTGAAGATTATAGGGATTTTACCCGTAAAACTTCCAAATCTGCAGCGATAATGGCTGAAAGATTGAGCGTGACTAATATAGCTCAATTTGTTGACGGTGAGTTCACTTACAATGAATCTATTGAGCGCAAGGTTATCAAAAAGAAATCACCTGTTATTCGCAGAAAACCACGAGATGGTTTAGTGGCAAGCAAAGAGCTTGTTGATCGAGCCGCGAGTAATAGGGTCGCAGCCTTGCACAGGCTTAACCCGCGAATGGAAAAACTGGTTAGCACTATCGAACTGGTCAATATTGTTTATGATCAGCAAGACGAAACAAGCAAGATGCTTGATGAAGTCGCTATGGTAAAATTAGTTGCCTTGATAGGTTTTGCCTACAGTGATTCATTAGTTGATAGCTGCACTGCATTAGTTGAAGGGTTGCATGCTCAAAATCAATCGATTAGGGGATTACCACTAAGAGTTAGCAATTTGATAACTACAATGGCTATGCAAGATTTAGCAGTTAAAGAAGTAGTTACCAAGTCGTAAAATATATCGCTGAATAAAAAACGCTAATCATAAGTTGAGTCACACAAAGGCATTTGATCCTATGGGTTTAATGCCTTTTTTGTGCGGGTTCTCGCTTAGATACTAAGTGACCCAGAGTCAAAGTTAGTCAAAATTCTTTACGCGAATAATTCAAAAATACAAGTCCGCAGAAAAATCCTATGTTCATCCATTGACATTACTTGTAACAAGTTTCGCTTTAAATCGTGGATAAATTGATTATGATGAAATATCGACTCATCATGATTAATTGCCATGTCACTATTACGTAATACCGCGTGTAATATAAAGTTAGCCCGAACAACTTTATCGATATTAACCTGTTGTACACTTGTGCCTTTTTTTGCAAATAGCAATGAAACTGTGCCAACTAGCCTTAGTCAATTTAATGAAAATATCACGGCTAAATTACACTTTGCTGATAGCGGAATACCTTGGGGAATGGCGTGGTTACCTAACGGTGATTTATTAATTACGCTTCGAGACGGCAAATTAAAGAGGTTAAAAAAAGGACAGAGCAATGCAGAAATAATTTCCGACTTGCCAGAGATAGCGGCTGGTAGCCAGGGTGGTTTACTTGATATCGCAGTACATCCGGATTATGCCAACAATGGTTGGATATATTTTTCTTACGCAAAAGAAGATAACAAAAGTAATAAAAGTACGGCGATAATGCGAGCTAAACTGAGTGGCAAAAAGTTAACAGAGCAAGAGGATATTTATGTTGCTCAGGCTTATGGTCGTAAAGGTAACCACTTTGGTAGTCGGCTAGCTTTTGATAACCAAGGATATTTGTATTTTTCTATTGGCGATCGAGGTCAAAGAGATATTAATCCGCAAGATATAACACGCGATGCAGGCAAGGTTTATCGATTACATGATGATGGTCGTATACCTGAAGACAATCCCTTTGTTAATAATGCAGAAGCTAAAAAAGCTATCTATTCCTATGGGCACCGTAATCCTCAAGGTATGGTTAAACACCCAATAACTGGCGATATTTGGACTCATGAACATGGTCCACGTGGTGGTGATGAAGTTAATCTTATCGGCAAAGGTAAAAACTACGGGTGGCCAATCATTAGTTATGGTATTAACTACTCAGGTACTGAGATTACCGACTTAACTCAAAAGAAAGGCATGGAACAACCGTTATGGTATTGGGACCCTTCTATTGCGCCTTCAGGTATGGCATTTGTAACCAGTGATAAATATCCTCATTGGCAAGGCAACATACTGGTAGGCTCATTAAAGTTTGGCCAGATCGTTATGGTTACTTTAGCAGGAAATAAGGCCGTGAAGGCTGAAGTCGTTAGAGATGAACTTACACGGGTACGCAATATTAAACAGGGGCCCGACGGTTATGTTTATGTTGGCGTGGATGGTCAAGGTATTTATAAGTTGATACCTAAGGGGTAATCAGCTTTTTTGCTATTTCTTTCGCCATTAATGCGGATTTTTTCATGCCTCTGGTGTGTGCCATTACGATAGCCCCTTCAATCAATAAGTCAATTTGATCGGCTTTACTTTCATCTCCAGTAGGTAACTTAGTTTTAATAAGTTCTACAACCTGTTGTTTGTGTTTTTGTGAGAATAAAAAAATTGGGTCTTGGGCGTCAGAATATTCGGCACTGGCGTTAATAAAATTACAGCCGAAAAAAGTATCGCTATTAAACCACTCGTGCAACGCATCGAATATAGCGAATATGCCAAGAGAACTCTCTTTTTCCAGGGCGTCTATCTTAGACGAGAGCATCGATAATACTTGGTGATGTCGTTGCTCTAATACGGCAAGTATCAACTCATCTTTACTGCGAAAATGCTTATACAAGGTGGCTTTTGATACTTTGGCTTGAGACAAGATTAAATCAATACCAGTCGCGTGATATCCCTGCTGATTGAATAATATTAACGCTGTATCTATTAGGTGTTGTCTTCTAGGTTGCATTTGATTTCATCTTTGCTTTGGTAGTTATTGTTAAATTATAACAATTTTTCGCTTGACGTAAACAGTTCTGTTCACCTATGCTTGTGTACAGATCTGTTCACCCAGTGTGAGTTTACATTAACCTAACCAAGCCAAACCAAACAAAGGCCATTATTTATGTGCAAGACTACAACTGACTCAAATGCGGATATCGCGACCACTAATACCTTAGGTATTCATCACCTGGGACTTACTGTGCCAGATATCAAGCAAACATCTGCTTTCTTCATTGATCAGATGAATTTTCATCAAGTTGGTGGGCAAGAAGAATATCCGTCGATTTTTATTTCTGATGGCACTGTGATGTTGACACTATGGCAAGTTAACGACACCGAAAATTCAGTTGAATTCGACCGTAAAAACAATATTGGTTTACATCATTTTGCACTCAAGGTAGCTAATATTGAGCACTTACAATATTTACATCAGCAATTTACCACGCTAGATAATGTTGATATTGAATTTGCACCAGAGCCATTAGGACAATCACCTTTTCAGCACATGATGTGTATTATTCCAGGTGGTATTAGACTTGAATTAATTAGTGCCTAAGGAACAGTCATGGACAATGAAATAGTCTCCAGTTGGCACCAAGGTGAGTTAGCTGTTCAGCAACGAGCAGGCACTGATGAACGCATGGCAGAAGTTGGACCTAAATTTATTCGTGAATTTATGCCACAACAACACCGTGATTTTTTTCAGTCACTGTCGATGATATTTGTAGGTTATACCGATCATTGTTCAAACACTTGTGCCAGTATTTTATTTGGAGCGTCAGGATTTGTTCAATCACCGACTGAAACGGAGTTAGTGATTAATACGCAAAGCACTATGGGAGATTATATTACTGAGGATTTAAGGGTAGATGATCGTATTGGGCTAGTAGGGATTGAATTTGATACTAAAAGACGTAACCGTGTTAATGGAATTATCACTGATATCAATCAAAAAAACATTAAGCTTAAGGTATTACAAAGCTACGGTAATTGCCCAAAATATATTCAACCAAAAGTGTTTGTTCCAAATAAATCTTATAGTGAATTTACCACTGTGAGTGTCGATAAGCTTAGTGAAAAACATAGCGAGATAATCTCTAACGCAGATACTTTCTTTATTGCTAGTAGCTATGATGATGGACAGAAGTTTAGGAACCGAGGTGTTGATGTTTCTCACCGAGGAGGTGAAGCTGGCTTTGTTTCGATTAATGCAGCAGGACAACTATTGGTTGATGATTATGTCGGTAATGGTTTTTTTAATACTTTAGGTAATCTACTTGAAAAACCTATGGCGAGCTTATTATTCTGTGATTGGCATACAGGGCATGTTTTGAAGATCGCTGTATCAAGTGAAATCTTATGGCATGATGAGCAGCAAGAAAGTGTGGTATTGACTGCTGGAAAGGTAAAGCGCTCGCTATGTTTTACGCCAATAAAAATAGAACAATTCAATAATGGCTTGGCTTATATCCAACAAGTCCAAGCATAAGGTTATGAATGACGTTAAAGCATGATATGAACCATTTCCCTTAAATATTTTACTGCTTTTAGGACCTTAAGGTTAAAGTCACTAACGCAATACCATGATCTGTACTTTCACCATCACGCTCGAAAATAGGGTTAATTAAGTGTCTATCGTAGGTATCGTATGCGCTGACCTGATAAAGACTGTCATGGTAACCAGCATCAAATTCACAGGATAATAAAATGTAGTCAAGTACCGAGCTACCTGCACCAAAATAATGGGTTGGGGTACGCACTACTTTTTCTTCTTGTTTACTTATAACAGATATATCTGCTACATCTGTTACATTTTCACTATCAACTTCACTATCTTCATTAGCATCACTTGCTTCATTTTTCTCATTAGTAATTGCTGTTTGAAGTAAATCCCAGGCGTCATTTAAACAATATTTAGCAAGATATGCATCACGATCTATGCCTGAAACAAAACGTAAAGTGTTTGTCAGTAAATGACTTAATACACCATCTTTGAGGGTATTATTAAAATCGCCCATTAATACCATAGGGTGACCGGTAGTTTCACGTCGTTCAATCATATCAATCATTAATAACGTCGCTTCACTACCACGTTGTATGGTTGAACCCCAACCACCAGCAACGTTGGCTTTTAGACTCTCAATAATCGTTTTTTCTGGTGACCAATGGTTACTTTTTTCGTCGACTTCAATCATCGAACGCTTAGATTTAAAATGCACAACATAACAATCACACTTGCCCATATGCGGGAATTCGACAGTCGCTCTAATGACCTTTCGGCTAAAAGAAAAGTCACTGGTTAAGCCGAGTGTTTGCGCAAGTTCAGTATTTACTTTTACTGCAGCCACCTCAGCAATAGGATAACGAGAGGCTATGGCTACCACAGGACTGCGATAAATAAAGTCATCAATAACAGTAGGCTGATCAACCACTGCAAAATAGGCATATCCCTGAGCAGCAACTAATTCTTTTAATGAACCAGCACTAAACACTTCTTGAAAACCGATAATGTCAGGCTGAAATTCACGTAAATATTCAGCAATCCATTTTTGTTTTTTTGCCCACTGTTCAGCACTATAAATACGCTCAAACTCATAATAAGCATCTGGCGGTTCAAGGTAATTAAACAAGTTAAAAGTAGCAATTTTAAGTTGCGTATTTTCTACAGATACTGAGAGAGTTTCAGAAGAAGGGGATTGATCTATTTCTGTTTTATTGTTGTCGCTGATGATGATAACTCGCCTAAGTGATGAGTGATAATTGTACCTCATCATTTATACCCGTTCCACTTGAAGATGCTCGTTTCAGGAAGTCTGAATCATGCATCTTCAAGTAGTAAATTTATCTCATTAAAAGCCAGTAATGTTGTTGTGGGGAAGGGACTTTATTTATCCGCGTTTAATATTTGCTCTAATTTCAAGTCCGTTAATTTCATTACACTTTTGACAACATAAAACATGATTGCCATTAACATTATCGTTGAAGGGATGGCAATAACGGGATAACTTAAAATGGTCATTTCACCAAGCTGTTCATTAAATTGTGTCGTGCCTGCAGGGCTTACTACAATCCATTTCGCCAGAAGGTAATTCATTGTCGCAGAAAAGACAAAGGTTGCAGCTAACAGGTGATTTGCCCACTGAATTTTAGCTTTAAATTCATCAGTTTTGTTTTTATTTGATAGTGATTCATAGATGAGATCTAAATTAAAGATAAGCGGGTTTAATAATAATTTGGCAATTAAAGGTTTACCCCAAAAGCCAGATATTAATACCACTAAGCCAATTGCAGAAGGGATTGCCGCCTCCTTAATGGCTAACCATTCAACATCTAATTCAAATAAACCAATGCCACCGGTTAAGAAGGTACTTAAAAAACCAAGTAATGAAATAAAGTTCATCGACCTGTTTTTAATAAAGTCATACAGGCCATAACCAATAGGAAATAATAATGCCACAACTAAGGCATACATAGAGCCTAAATATTCATCTCCCGATAATTTCATTAAAATAATCGACGGTACTGCAATATTAAAAATGATTTCTAATAGGGTATTATTTGGGCGTTTAGCTTTTGTTTGAATAGACACGATAACTTCATAATTAGGAAACACTGAGATAAGTAAGTATATTTCATCTGCTATTAGATCACAAAGTTAAAGGGCAGGTCAGATAATTGGTTCTGACGGGGCATTTCAATTCCAAGGATATGAAACATGCATCTCGCTTAGTTATAGGTATAATCATTGAAGTTAAATTAAACCTAACAATATTTTACCCAGATAGAGCCCATTAGTATGAATGAAAAAAGAAAATTGCAAGACCCAACGCTAGTGTGCACTTGCAATGAGCTATATATCGATAATATTGAAGAGGCTATTCATGAAGGTGAAGAAGAGTATGCTGAAATAATGCAATACAATGATACATTCCCTCGATGCGGCGAATGCCATGTCCATGTTCAACAGTTAGTTGACAATATTAACCGTTGAACATCTAGAGTAAAGGCCGATTTATAGCCAAACTAAAGCTTAGTTAAGTTCGATACTCTGCATTAATTTTGACGTAATCATAACTAAAGTCGCAGGTCCAAATAGTTGACTCTTCGTTGCCACGATGAAGTTGTACGGTAATATCAATTTCTGCTTCGTTCATTATCGCTTGCCCCTCATCTTCTTTATAACTCGCAGCACGTCCTCCTTTTTCAGCTACTAATAAACCGCCGAAATAGAGTTCTAATTGGTTGGTATCTAAATCAGCTAATGAATCACACTCACGTGAAGCATATCCAATAGCGGCAAGTACACGGCCTAAATTAGGATCAGAAGCAAACATTGCTGTTTTTACTAAGGGACTTTTACCAATTGAAAAACCGATAGTTTTTGCTTCATCAATAGATAACGCACCTTTAACGGTGACTGTTATAAATTTAGTTGCGCCTTCACCGTCACGAATGATGGCTTTAGCCAGGTACTGTGAGGTTTCAAGTAAGGCATCAAAAACTTCTTGGTAACCTTTATCATTAGGGCTTGTGATAGCCCCAGCATTACTTTTCCCCGTAGCAATAACAATAAAGGAGTCATTTGTTGAAGTATCGCCATCAACAGAGATACAGTTAAAGGATAAGTCTGCGATTTCTTTAGTAATACTATCTAATAACGATTGCGATATATTCGCATCGGTTGCTACATAACCTAACATGGTCGCCATATTAGGATGTATCATGCCAGCGCCTTTGGATATTCCGGTAATATTGATGCTTTCACCACCAACCTTTACCTGAGTTGCATAAGCTTTAGGCGCAATGTCTGTGGTCATAATTGCAGAAGCCGCATCAGCCCAGTTGTCGGTAGTTAAATTAGTCACCGCAAGTGGTAAGCCTGCTAAGAGCTTATCCATAGGCAGATGTTCTAAAATTACTCCGGTTGAAAAAGGTAATATGGACTCGACTGGGATAGCCATAATTTCAGCTAAATGTTGACAGGTTGTTAGTGCATCTAACATGCCTTGCTCGCCTGTTCCTGCGTTAGCATTGCCTGTATTTACTACTAAGGCTTTGATACCTGAAATAGCATTGTTTTTTACTGCATCTAAATGTTTTTTACACAAGGTCACTGGTGCAGCGCAAAAACGGTTTTGGGTAAAAACACCCGAGACTGCACTGCCATCGCAGATTTCAATAACGAGTAAATCTTTGCGGTTTTTCGTTTTAATATTTGACTCGGCCCAACCAAGGCGAATGCCTTGAATTGGTGTAAGTGAAGCAGGGACTATTTCAGGTAAATTGACAGGCATAAATAATTATTAATAATACAAAAGTAGATAAATATTACTATTTTATGGGTTTTTATGCAAAATATTCATTTAAGTAAAGCATCGTAAGTTATTAAATCTGACCATAATAAACTAGATGCAACGAGGGGCAGACTTATGATCACGCAGCGGACAGTATTTTTATATTGTCATTGACAGACAAACTTTTTTATAAGACTTATTAGGATCAAGAAGGAAGCCATCCCCCACTAAAGAAGTCATTCTTTTTTGTGATACTTGTGGGTTATCGATTTTAAACAGCATTCTTTCAGACATATTAGCCTTTAAAATATCTGAACAATACTTTTGAAAGAAAAATCGGTCAAACTCACCATTTTCTATCAATCGAAGTAACCCAAGCCTTATGCGGTCTGCTATCTCGGGGAATGATGGTGAAACATAAAAATAAGTCGCTAACGGAATTTCCAGTAAAATATGGTTATCAACTACAAAATCAGGATATAAAGCTAAATGGCTTTCTACCTCTTTGTAGGCTTCGTTAATGCCTCGGCCAAAAGTAGTAAAACGCTGCTTTGACAACATAGCAAATAACGACTCATAACCATTTGCCGTCACAACAACAAAACCAGCCTGTTCCATCGCAAACCTGGTTGACCATCTATTTCCAGAACCTGTATGTAAAGTTTTTAGAGACTGTAAACTATCGACTTGGACAAGCTTTTCACGGTTTTTATCTTTAATGATAAATACCCTAAAGCCTTGAAGACCTTTTCTAATTGGAATAGGTACAACAATTAAATTACTATCCCACTCCTTTTGAGGAGCTTCGGCGACAACATTAAGTAAGTTACCTTTCTTCAACTCATGAAATATTCGGCTTCTAGTCATATTCATTTCTGTTGTTTTAACTTGAGCATTAGTATATTCAGGCGTCGCTTTAAAAATTAACTCCATTAGCTCGTACGTATACGTATATCGAGGGTCAAAAGATGAAAGAGGCTTGTTAAAAATAACATCTTGGCTGGCATTAGTAAAAATTGGTAAACATAACAAAAGCAACCATAAACCCAATCTCTTAACCATATTTATTCCTTGATTTTGTAAACTTCATTTCTGATATAAGGTAAAGTGCGCGTTACTTTACCTTATATTTTAGATGTTTACTTCTTTCATCAATATCGCTTTAATCTTTTGGTGTAAATCATAGACGGACGTTATCGAGACAAAATATAATCCGAATCAGTGTTTTTACTACATTGCTTAGTGCCCTCTTCGTGGTAAAAGTGATCATGTCTCTATCTGTCTCTTATACACATCTCCGAGCCCACGAGACCTCTCTACATCTCGT
>OJHK01000589.1_pt1 | contig 21679 bp, 19 predicted proteins | sample 1595161 | NCBI WGS metagenome assembly OJHK01 (sample SAMN05416842, study PRJEB24817) | seawater metagenome | isolation source: Sea water | place: Canada:Atlantic | collected 2013-07 | reverse complement strand
TAGAGAGGTCTCGTGGGCTCGGAGATGTGTATAAGAGACAGGTATATATTTCCCTCCTTCTTATACTGAAAATAAGCAGCAAAGTTATCCTGTACTGTATATGTTAGATGGTCAGAATATTTACGACGATGCAACGGCATATAGTGATGAGTGGCGTGTAGATGAAAGTTTGGAAAGTTTAATCTCTACAGGAAAATTAAATGAATTAATTGTGGTAGGTATTGCAAATGGACCTCGCAGATGGCAAGAATATAATCCATGGAATTATAAAAGCTGGGATAAGAAAACCGAAGAGGTAGGTGAGGGTGATAAAACAATTGCTTTCATTAAAGATTCTTTAAAACCATTTATTGACAAAAATTATCGAACAAAAGTGGAAAATACTTCAACAGGACTCGCTGGCAGTTCTCTCGGTGGATTAATGGCATTATACGGGGCTATGGAACATTCTGATGTTTTTGGCTTTATTGCGGCGTTTTCACCTTCATTAGCTGTTGAAAATATGGCAGGCAATAATGTACTTTTTGAAGCGCTAAAAAATAAAAATAAAATGGGTAGTGTAAAAATCTATCTTGATATGGGTAAAGTTGAGTACGGCACTTTTAAAGAAGTTGAATTTTTACAGCAGTTATTACTTGAAAGCAGTGTTACTGAGAAAAACCTTAAGTTAGTTACAGATGACTTAGGCAGACATTGTGAACTTGACTGGTCTAAGCGATTCCCTGGTGCGGTGACATGGCTCTTTACGGAATAAACCCTGCTCTGGAAAATTGATTATATAAGTACAGGTATCCATAGTTATCGTACATTATTTAGATAACTATGGGGTTTATAGGTGTTTTCCCACGCCTAAGATGAAGGTATTCCTTGGTGTGTGATTAAACGCTCGGTGATAAATGTAAAAAGCAGCCTCGACCTGCAAAAGTCAATTGATAGCTAGGTTCGCCATTCTTATCGCCATCCACATTTTTTTCTAATAAGCCTTTATCAATTAAGTAGTCGAGCATTGTCGTCGATAACTCACCTAATTTAGCTTTGGTGGTAATTTCAAGCTCAGTGGCTACGCCTTTAAATGAATACATTGCCTTAATTATCTTAGCTTCAGCTTCAGATATTTTTGGCATACGGCCTTTGTAAGCAGGGTATTGGTCTAGTGGAAACTTACCTTGTATGCTTTCATATGAAGCTTGAATTGCTTTTATGTCGTTGTTTCTATCTTCAGTTAATTTAAACGTGTGAAAAACCCCTGCTTCTTTACTTAGGTAATCAACCTTGGCCAAAAATATAGGTAAATCACAGCCTTGAGCTACATGGTAAAAGCCTGATTTCCATTTTGGTACGGGTCCACGAGTACCTTCAGGAGTAAATAAGAAAAATACTCTGTTTAATTTTTGGCTATTGATAAACTGTTTTATCTGCTCGACTTGGCCAACGCCTTTTGCTGAGCGATTAATAGGGATGGCACCAAGGTACATCATCCAAGTACCTAATAATGGTACTCGGCATAAACTTTCTTTTACCGAAAAGTAAATTTTTACGTCTTGTAAAATTGCAGCACCTAAGGCGTAAACGAAGTCCCAGTTTGATGTGTGAGGTGCAGCAATAGCAACACCTGCACCTTCAGGTGCAGTTTTACAAAGTTTCCATCCTGCGATTTTAAACCACAGACTGAAGATAAATTTTAAGAAATATTTTGTGAAAATTCCGTCGAAGATGGTTTTTTCTCGTATGGTGAGCTCTTTTTTAGCCATGATAAAGTCAATATAAAGTTACTACTGAGATGCTGTAATTGTAACAGGAAAGTAGCGATAAATATTGATATAGGTAGTAATTTTATGCACTTGGACTTTAATTAGATAATTGGCTATAAATTACTGTTTAAAAGTATTGATTGCTTATTATCGTTAATCAATATGGTTGTTAATAATAACAAATACTTAGCGTTGTTTTTTATCAGGTGAAAATGATGGCTCTTTATGGCCTTACGTTTTAAACAGATGGTTTCAGACGTTTATTAGTTGTTTATTAGGTAGTTATCAGATGTTTTTAAGCAATTTTTTTATTTCAATTTGTGTCAGTTTGTTATCTGACGGTCACTTTTTTTAGGCTAATCTATTGTATTCTAGATGAATATTATCAAACAGTGCTTTTATACTACTTTTTCTTCGGAGAATATAACTTATCATGCTACTAGAAGAGTCTCTTGTATTTATATACAATCATATTACCTATGCATTTTGCATCTCCGTAATTACTTAACGTATCAATGATTATCATATGGCTGCTATTTTAAATCTAAATAATAAAGATGAAGCATTAAGTTATTTGAATGCGTGTCATTGTTTTGGTCGATCGCCGACTAATGTCGATACTGTTATAAATGCTCAGGAAGTTTCTCGCATTCACGCAGTTGTTGAATGGAGTAATAACCAATGGTTGATACGAGATCTTAGTAATAATGGTACTTGGGTCAACGATCAAAAATTAGTGAAAGATAAGCCACATACGCTTAAAGTGGGAGATAACATATTTTTTGCTTCAGGTGAAAGCCATGGCTTTGTTATAAAAGATCTCATGCCACCACAAAATATGTTATTGCCTATTGTTCAGCCTGGTGAGCATGTAACTGAGTCACCTATTGTGTTAGCTGATGGTAATTTACTTCCCACAGAGCAGAATCCAGAGATTGCTTTGTTTTATGTGCCTAGTAAAGATCAGTGGTATAAAGAATTTCTTATTGATACCGACGGTAGTGCTTATCCCGTAGCAAATTCAGATCTATTATTTTTTAATAATCAAAAGTGGCAATTAAAACTTATCCCATTAACTGAAAATACGGTACTAATGGCCAAAGCTAAGTTAACAGTTGATCAAATAAAATATCGTTTTAACTTAAGTTTAGACGAAGAAAATACTGAATTGAATGTAACAACTGACAATGAAAAATTTTGTTTAGCAAATAAAGCACATCACTATTTAACCTTGAGTTTGGCGAGACATCGTGATGAAGATGCAAAACAAGGCATCGATGCCGATGATCAAGGCTGGCGATTACCAGAAACACTTACGAAAGAATTAGGGTGTGACATTACGTTATTCAATACACATGTATGTCGGGCTAAACAGCAATTTAGAGACATGTTTGATGGTGCTTGCGATGGTGATGAATTAATTGAACGTAAGGGTAAGAAAATTCGCTTCGCGGGCGTTTTTTATAGGATATATAAAGGTAGTGAACTGATCGTTAATCGTGGTCAAGATAAAGTATCTCTTACGGTATTACATGGATAACAAGTTACCTCATTACAGCCGTGAAAGATTATTGGGTGAAGGTGGCATGGGTAAAGTTTACCTAGCCCAAGATAATCAATTACAACGACAAGTTGCCATTAAAGAATTAACCTATCAACCTAAAGATGAAGAGGTTAATCACGCTCTGCAAGAAGCACGTTTATTAGCACGTGTGAACCATTCTAATATTATTCAAATTTACAATGTCCATGATGAAGGGGATCATATCTCCTTAGTCATGGAATATTTCAATAGTAAGACTCTGACTCAATTTCAGCAAGAAGCCTATACCACGCTGGTACAAAAGTTGGATTTATTGCAGCAACTTTCAGCCGGATTAGCGGCTGCTCATAAAAATGATGTTATTCATTGTGATTTGAAACCCAGTAATATTCTAGTGAATGATCAGGGACAATTAAAAATCACTGACTTTGGTATTGCTTTATTAGCAACGAATGAAAGCCAAAATAGTGAACCCTCAGCAAGTAATAATCCGCTGCAGTTCGGTAGTTTACTTTTTATGTCACCAGAACAAATAAAGCTGCAGGCAGTAGATTACCGTAGTGATATTTTTTCGTTCGGTATTATTGCCTACCAGTTAATGGTAGGCAGCCATCCCTTTGCCTATGGCAACAATGGTGGCTCTGCGGCAGACGTTGCTAAACGAATATGTGAACATACACCTGAACATGCGAAAAATTTAATGCTTAATGCACCTAGTGCATTAACTGATTTGTTAATGGAAATGTTAGTTAAACCACTTGAGCAACGAACTTTAAGCGCTGAAGCTATCGAAAATAGGTTAAAACATATTAGAACAGCGCTATTACAAGCTCAAATTAGTGAAGAAGAAACTTTACCTTTGGCAGGCTTTCCCTTACCGAGTGTGGCTAGTAGCGAGTATGCTCAAGATGAAAATACTGCGCCAGTCCAACAAAATGGTCTAAACAATCAAAACTTATTAACAGCTAAGAATCCAACAACTCAGTGGCTGAAATTAAGCTTTACTAAAGTCACTAGCCTAGCCTTAATATGCCTAACTGTACTTTTAACTCTTTGGTTTAATAGCACGCAAGAAATTGAAACTAAACAAGTAGTTATTTTAAAACCTACGTTGGCTGATAGCTCATTAATGGCGCCTATGCAGCAAGATATAGTTATTTCAGCGGTGGAAGATGCGCTGCGACAAGCAGTGATCAATACCAAAAATATGTATTTGATTTCACAGCGTGAAGTTAAGGCTATTACCAAAGAATATCCGGATGATTTAAATAAGTTAAGGCAAGCAGTAGGTGCATCAGATATTATTTCCACCACACTCGAGTGTGATAACAGTCGCTGTAAAGTAAGCTTTTCGCGTTTAGTTGTTAATGAAAATAACAGTAACAATTTATCCGTAAAATCTGAAAAAAACTGGTTAGCACCGGTAGATAAATTCAATGCCATTTTTAGTACTAGCCAAACACAGTTTGCGTCGCTTTTTCCAGAGCAACCCGAAGTAAATCAATCAGGTTTAGTACAACGCCCCATTAACGAAGACGATTACCGTGATTACATAGCGCTCTATAGCAAAATTAAGGGGCGTGGCGATTATAGCGCTGGCAGTTTGACTCAATTAGAGGCCTTGTTAGGGCGTTCTCCTTATTTATATGCTGGTTATGCTTTATTTCGCGAAACAGCTTCAAATTTATATATAGATACACGAGATGTAGCCCAACTTAAACGGCTCGAATTAGTCTTACAAAAATCCCCGCCTGAATATCGATATAGTGTTTACCATGCGATAGATAGTTTTTGGTTAGCCTCAAATCGAGGAGATATGACAACTGCAAGACTTCAGGTGAGCGAAGCTAAAAAAAGAGGGGCTGATGATTTAACTATCTTAGGCTTTGAAGCTTTTATGTTTTTTAATACAGGGCAATATAAAGAGGCGGCTAATTCATACGCTAACGCCTTTAAGCTGAGACCTAGTTCAAGTTTATTATATAATATTGCTTTCAGTTATTGGCGAAAAGGCTCTTTAAAAGAAGCTGAAATCATCTTGGAGCAAATGCTAGAAATTGTTCCTGATAATTATAGGGCACAACAATTGCGAGCAAGTATTTGGCTGTTACAAGGACGACTTAAATTAGCAATTGCAGCTTATGAAAAAATAGTAACTAGTTTAAATAATGGGACCGGGTTGACTAATTTAAGTTTAGCGTACGGTTTGAATAAGCAATACGAAAAATCTCTACAATCTGCTCAAAAAGCTTTAAAACAAAACCCTAACCATCCTGTAAATTTATTAAACTTAGCCGATATTGAAATGATTTTAGGTCAGAGAGAATCGGCGATATTACATTATCAACAAGTGATCTCGATTTTAATTGGTAAAAAAGAAGTTAAATATTTAACAAATTTGGCGCAAGCTTATGGCCAATTAAATCAGGGGAATTTAGCTATAGAAGCATTAAGCAAAGCACAAACTTTAGCACCAGAAAGTGGCGAAGTCTCTTATAGCTCTGCCATTGTTTATAGCTTGCTGAATGAAAACTCTTCTGCTGTTCACCATGTTAAAGCCGCATTAAAGAATAATGTTGGCGCAGTTTGGTTTAACCTTCCCTGGTTTGATGCTTTATGCTTAGATAACGAGTTCGTGCGTTTAATGGCTGAATATAATAACGCTCAGCGCTGTTTAAATAATTAATTTTGAATAACACCACCATCTTTAATAGTCCCAAACGTTGAATACATTGGCTGACTTATTTTTAATTCTTGGCTTGTTTCAACATTTTTAATAGTCACTAATTTTTCTAATGTCTCAGGATCTGACTCAGCTAAATCTAATAATCTTTCTAATTGACTAGCGTCTGAACCAGCCAATTTTAATATTTGCTTGAGTAGTTTTGCATCATTTAAGGCTATGTCATTTAACCGGTCAACTAATACTGGATCGGTTTCTGCTAGGGTGATTAACATTTCGGTTGAGTTATTTGTGCTAATTGCAAAGGCGCTAGGTAAATAAACACTGCTTGTTAATACTAGTACCATAGATAAAGCTTTAATATATTTGTTCATGATATTTCCTATTTTTTTTGTGATATATGTGTGATGTATGTAGTTCAAGTAGAAGTAATTTGTAATTTAAGTGAAGAAGGATTTAATTCCCTTCAAAGCTGGGTACAAATTTATAGACTAGGTGCGTAGTAAGCCATGACAGCGAATTACACTCTGTTTATAATTGATTTAATTCCTCTTTTTCATTATTTTTCCTTCGAATAACTTGTTGTTAAATCGTTGCTTATTTCATTTCTGTTTGTTTTTTCAATAATTACGTTTTAAATTTTAAAAATTCTATTTTCGTAATGCAGTGTCATTTTTTTGCTCAACGAACTTAAAAAATTCAATTGTTTTACTCAATATTTTATCGATGTCAGAAGTTTTGTAATGGCGTGTAATGTTCTTTAACTATTAGTTATGGGATAGTTATCTGAGGCAAAAAAATAGATTTCTCAGAAAACACTGATACTTTTTAGGTTAGGAAGGTAAAGATGCACGCAATATTATCGCTAGACTTAGATTCAAATTCTAATATAGACCTAGAGGTTGATACTATTTCAGTACAAAATAAAAGTGCTGTAACGCGTGGATTAAAAATAGTGGATATGAATAATTCGGTGTCATGCAAGAAAGTCCATGTAAAGCAAATAGACGAAAGTTTACTTACAGATTTAGCAGAGCACCAGTTGCATGCTAAGGGAGCGCATAAGTGTTGTCAATGCGCGTATAACTCAGGGTATGAGCAAGGTTCTTTGTTACAACAATTTATTAGTTTGGATATTGATAGCTTGGGTGATGCACAGGTAAGCGAAGGTGGTAAACAAAAAAGTATTCATCAAGCTTTTGCCTTAGGTTATAGCGATGGCGTTAATTCTTTTATTAGAAGCTAATAACATTTTCAAAATAGTTGCTCATACTGAAGGAAACGGACTGCTTTTTGTACCGAGTTTTGCAACTGGAGTTACGTATGAAGAATAGAAAAACTCTCTTAAGTAAGTCTGGTTTCAACTTGGTTCAAGTTGATATACTGGATGGAAGTGATAGCGTAATAAGAATCTCTTATGAGGTTGTCGATCCTGATGAAGATGCTATAGGACGTTTTGGTAGCTTAACAGAGGCTCAAAACTTTATTAATATGTTATGTCATCTTAACTACTTAGAACAAGAACATGAACAAGAGATTCCAATACGTAAAGGGGAATGAGAAAGTTAATCAATTTTTCTCTTTACACATATCCTGTACTTTTCAGTTAATAGGTAATTCAAACAATAAAAAGGATGACGAGCTAAAGCTGATTGCTCTTTTTTGTAAGTTATATTAGTCAGTTACTCTTATAGTAATTGCACTAGATATGTGATTATTTACAGCTGTTCTACCCCCCCCCCTTAGCATCTTTCCTCAATCTAAATAGCCTGCTAGTGCTTATCAATCGTTTCTTTCTTGAAAACATATCCTCAAGGCTTATTTTAAAGTGAAAGCTGTAACCTGTTTTAATACTTAGAGTATTACTTCATAGTGCTCTTCGCTTCATTATTAAATACAGTATTATTGTTTCTTTTCATGTACCCCTTACTAATTCTTATACCATGCAGTTAGAAAATAATTGTAATCATCATTAATAAAGTAATCGTTATAAATCTATGTAGAGAGACAAAATTAGTAATGATTGATAATTTAACTTTGGGGAATAAATATCACATCCTTGCTATTGAAAAAGGCTTGTTCGACACCATATTTATACTCCATCCTTATTTTGATTGGCAGCACATATGACATACGCTCTAGAAATTAGCGCACTGGCAAAAACGTACAAAGGCGGTTTTCAAGCGTTAAAAGGCATTGATTTAACCGTAAAACAGGGTGATTTTTTTGCCTTGCTTGGCCCTAATGGTGCTGGTAAATCTACCTCTATTGGCGTAATAACTTCGTTGGTTAATAAAACGGGAGGGCAAGTAAAAGTTTTTGGTTTTGATATTGATACCGACCTAGAAAAAGCAAAAAGCTATATCGGTCTAGTACCTCAAGAATTCAATTTCAGCCAGTTTGAACCACTGGTCAATATTTTAGTGAATCAAGCTGGTTATTACGGCGTAAGTAAGCCTGTTGCGCTTCAGCGTGCAGAGAAGTATTTAAAACAGTTAGAGTTATGGGATAAACGTGATGAACCTGCTCGAGCACTTTCAGGTGGTATGAAGCGCCGCTTAATGATTGCTCGTGCTTTGATGCACGAGCCACAAATGCTGATTTTAGATGAACCTACAGCAGGGGTTGATATTGAACTTCGTCGTTCAATGTGGGATTTTCTGAGAGAGCTAAACGAACAAGGTATTACTATTATTCTTACGACTCATTATTTAGAAGAAGCTGAAATGCTTTGTCGAAATATTGCCATTATTGATGGTGGTGAAATTGTAGAAGATACCAGTATGAAGAAGTTATTAGCACAATTGGATGTTGAAACCTTCGTTTTTGATTTACAACCAAACTTTACTTTAGCTCTGTTAACGGAATTTGCAGAGCAATCACACTCAATTGCTTACCGGGTTGTAGATGATCACACCTTGGAAGTTGATTTAAAAAAGTCACAAAACCTCAATCAAGTTTTTGAACAATTAAGTGTAGCTAACATTGATGTTATAAGTATGCGAAATAAAAGTAACCGCTTAGAAGCCTTGTTTGTTAGTTTGATCAATAAAAAACTGAGTGTTACGAAAGCCGAACCGCAAAGTGCGGTTGTGGGAGCAAACTAAATGAATAACTCTATCGCGTTAAAAAGTATTTTAACTAAAGAAATTCAGCGGTTCACTCGTATCTGGGTGCAAACCTTAGTACCTCCTGCCATCACTATTAGTTTGTATTTTGTTATTTTTGGCTCATTAATTGGATCTCGCATCGGCGAAATGGGCGGCTTTGATTATATGTCGTTTATTGTGCCGGGCTTGATTATGATGAGTGTTATTACTAACTCATATTCTAACGTGGCTTCGTCATTTTTTAGTGCTAAGTGGCAGCGAAATGTAGAAGAAATGTTAGTTGCGCCTGTGCCTAACTGGGTCATTGTGGCGGGTTATGTTGGTGGTGGCATGTGCCGTGGTATTTTAGTCGGCTTGATTGTTACCATAGTTTCATTACTCTTTGTCGATATTCAATTACATAATATCTGGGTAATTATCGCTACGGTTACGTTAACATCAGCAACCTTTGCATTAGGCGGTTTGATTAATGCTATTTTTGCGGGCAGTTTTGATGATATTTCAATTATTCCGACTTTTATCTTAACGCCGTTGACCTATCTTGGTGGTGTGTTTTATTCGATAAGCTTATTACCTGAATTTTGGCAGGGTGTTTCTCAAATTAATCCTATTGTCTATATGGTTAATGCTTTTAGGTACGGTTTTTTGGGTATATCTGATGTAAGTTTAGTCACTGCTTTTGCAGTAATTGGTTTCTTTATTGTCACTTTATTTACCATCGCAATGGTGCTTATTTCTAAGGGTATAGGATTAAGAAGTTAATATGACAGCTAATACAGAAGAGGGGATGAATATAATGAATATTCAAACATCGCTGGGTGATTCTAAGGCAATTATTAGTAATCAAGAAGGTATACATGAAAAACTTGATGAAGTAGTGAAGAGGCATTTAACTCATGCTTCTAAAAAGCCCTACCAAGCGCATACCCAAGAAGCTTTTGCGAAAATGGATGCTTTGGTAAATACGTTTTTAGCCGCTAACCCTGACGGTGAAATCATCTTGGATGCTTGTTGTGGTGTTGGTCAAAGTACGCGTATTTTAGCCAAGCAAAACCCACAAGCGCTCGTCATTGGCGTAGACAAGTCAGATCATAGAATTAATCGTAATGTAGAAGGTTTCGATATCGATGATGGTTTTAGTGCAGAAAATTATCATTTAGTTCGTGCAGATTTAAACGACTTTTATCGATTAGTAAAAACAGCTAATTGGCCCGTGTCAAAACATTACATTTTATACCCAAATCCATGGCCGAAGTCTAAACATTTACAGCGACGTTGGCATGGTAGTGCTGTTTTCCCACAAATGACCAGTATTGGTCAGCAACTTATCTTGCGTAGTAATTGGCGTATTTATTTAGCTGAATTTCAACAAGCAGCTAAATTGGTTGATTTGCAGGGTAAAATTGACTCTTTGCCTAGGGTTGATTCTTCGTTGGCATTAACGCCGTTCGAAGCAAAATACCAAGCCAGCGGCCAAGTTTGTTGGCAATTATTATTGAATAGATAACAAAGATTGTGGTTTTGTCGACGAAATCACAAGACTTTTGCGTTATTTTTTATTAAAGTTTGTTTTTCGTCTTGGTTACAAATAGACAATAATTATAAAATTTACATGCAGGTACAACACTCGTTTGCCAAGCAAGTAAGTAAAGTGAATAACTATGAGAGCAAGTACGCGCATTGCAGAAGCAACGCAAGAATCTTTACATCGAATTTTTACCATTGCTGAAGCCCCTGATTCTACTTTGGGACGTCTTGAGCAAGAGATGTCACAAAATTTGGTGGGTTTTTTAAACAATCATATTGTAGCGAGTAAAAATGCTTTAACGGATATTGAGCAAGACTTTATTAATGCACATATACCTGAGCAGCCTGAATTTGTTTCAGATCACATGCACCATTTGCTTGATAAATTAGTCGCACAATCAGTACACACTTCTAGTCCAAGCTTTATTGGTCATATGACCTCAGCATTACCCTCCTTTATTTTGCCCCTGTCTAAGCTGATGGTCGGCTTAAATCAAAATTTAGTTAAAGTTGAAACGTCAAAAGCTTTTACGCCGTTAGAACGTCAAGTTTTAGGCATGATGCATAATTTGGTGTACCAACAGGACGATGTGTTTTACCAAAACTGGATGCATAGCGCTGAACACTCCCTTGGCGCATTCTGTTCAGGGGGTACTGTTGCGAATATCACTGCCTTGTGGGTTGCACGTAATAAACTATTAAAACCTGAAGGTAATTTTAAGGGCGTGGCGCGAGAGGGTTTACATCGTGCGATGCGACATTATGGCTATCAAGATTTAGCGATTCTAGTGTCTGAACGTGGTCATTACTCATTGAAAAAATCGGCTGATATTTTAGGTATTGGTCAAGAAAATGTTATCGCAATTCCTACCGATGAGAATAACAAAATAGATTGTCAAAAGCTGGCAGAAAAATGCCAGCAACTTGCGGAAGATAATATTAAAGTACTTGCTATCGTTGGTGTAGCCGGTACAACTGAAACCGGAAATATTGACCCGCTCGATAAGATAGCTGAGATTGCACAGCAGAATCAGTGTCACTTTCATGTTGACGCCGCTTGGGGAGGAGCAACATTATTATCGAATAAATATCGTCCTTTACTCAAAGGTATAGAGCAAGCCGATTCAGTAACTATTGATGCGCATAAGCAAATGTATGTTCCTATGGGAGCAGGTTTGGTTATTTTTAAAGACCCTGCCTCAGTAAGTGCGATTGAGCATCATGCGGAATATATATTACGTAAAGGATCGAAAGATCTCGGTAGCCATACTTTAGAGGGATCTCGTCCGGGAATGGCAATGCTAGTTTATGCAAGCTTGCATATTATTAGTCGTCCGGGCTATGAAATGCTTATTAACCAGGCCATTGAAAAGGCAGAGTATTTTGCTGAGCTGATTAATCAGCATGATGATTTTGAGTTAATTACTCGCCCTGAGTTGTGCCTGTTAACCTATCGTTATGCACCTAAGTCAGTGCAAGCACTATTAGCTAGAAATGATGATGAAGCCAATAAGTCGTTAAACATATTACTTGGAAAATTGACCAAGTTTATTCAAAAACGTCAACGTGAAGATGGACGCTCTTTCGTCTCTAGAACTCGTATTGAAGTAAGTCGATATGGTGGTGAGAAAATTATCGTTTTTAGAGTTGTATTAGCAAACCCGTTAACAACTGAAGAAATTCTGCAAGATATTTTACAGCAGCAATGTCAATTAGCGCAGGAAAGTGAAAACTTTTTACCTGAGTTACTACAAGCAGCGAAATAAACGGTAAACTTATTATATCTGGACTAATTAGTTCAAATAAAAAGCTCAACTGATCTTAATTATATAGATTAATTTGAGCTTTTTGCTTTTAATATTAACGTTATGATTAAAAGCAAAAAGGCTCACTTTCTTATATTACGTATTGTATTAGAGCTTTTTTATACACTCTACTAATTTAATAATTATGGTATAAGCCAAACTCTTTGTTTATCGTAACATTTTGCTTATCGGCCCAAATGTAATAGTCTTGATCCTCTAATTCGCTCGCTGCTTCTTTGTCGAGCAGTACAATGGCATTCTCATGTAGCTGCAAAGATGATGCGGGACAAACTGCAGATAATGGCCCTGTAACCATATCCTTTACAGCTTTTGCTTTGTTTTTTCCTGTTGCCATGAGTAGTACATATCTAGCATCTAAAATGGTAGCAATACCCATAGTCATCGCTAATGTTGGTTGAAATTCATCAGCCGAGAATAAACGACTATTATCATCAAGAGTTTGTTGCGTTAATGTTTTAATACGGGTGCGAGAAGCTAAACTTGAGGTCGGCTCATTAAAGCCAATATGCCCGTTAGCACCAATGCCTAATATTTGTAAATCGACACCGCCAGCTTGGGTAATTCTATCTTCGTAATCTAAGCCTTGTTCTCTAGGGTTCTCACCTTGATTACAGGTAGGTAAAAAAGTTTTGGATTTGTTGATATCAACATGATTGAACAAGTTTTCATTCATGAAGTGACGATAACTTTGTACATTTTTTTCATCTATACCTAAATATTCGTCTAAATTAAAACTTGTGGTGTTACTAAAACTAAGTTCGCCAGCTTTATGCTTATTAACCAATTCTTGATAAAGACTGATTGGCGTGCTGCCAGTCGCCAAACCTAAAACAGGGTTAGATTTTTTATTGATTAGCTCTGCAACCCATTCAGCTGCATTTTCAGCAACTTGTTGTGCGTTATCAAAAATAATAACTTGCATGTTTTTTCCTTAGGAAAATGAAAAACACTATAGGCTTATACAGAGAGTGATAAACTTTATAGCATGATAAATATAGTATTACTTTAGTAATTAATGACAGCGCTGTCAATTCTTAATGGTGTTCTTCATTACATCAACCCTAAATAAATTATTCTAAAATAAGGGACTGTATTTTTACTATTAATTGAACATACATCCCCTTACCAGCAGGTACCTATATAAATATATGTTTTCTTTCGGTAAAAATTTAGACATAACCCATTATTGAGTGCATTATGATATTCATGTTTATTAAAAGATAATTGTCGAGAAATAGGTATGGGTACTAAAGTTTTACAAACTACAGAGCAATGGGTTGACCTTATCGCGAATAGTGAACTACCCGCTATTACCTCTACCGCTAGAATGCTGGATAAATTTTCTAATGATGATAAGTCATCATTACCTAAGTTAAGTGAAGCTATTTTACATGATCAAGGTTTATCTTCATGCCTACTTAAAGTGGCGAATAATATTCAACACATCAGTATTAATAAAGTCACTACCGTTTCTCGTGCATCGGTAGTACTTGGCATTCAAACCGTTAAAAATATTTGTTTAACGTCAAAATTAGTATCGAGTTTATTAGCATCGAAGAACCTCGACATTAATGTTTACGAACAATTGACTCAGCTTATGGCTAATTCATTTTATGCCGGTATGTTAGCTAAAATGATGGTGCCTAATTATAGCGAAGAGGTACAAGAGGAAGTATATCTTGCGGCCATGCTATACCGTATAGGCGAAAGTGCTTTTTGGAGTGCTGGTGGTGATGTAGCTAAAAAACTGGCAAATCATGAAGCCAACTCACCTCAAGATTTTGAGCAATATTGTCGGCAAGAGATGGGAATAAATTTTACTGAGTTAAGTAAAGGACTCGCTGGTACTTGGAGCTTGAGTGATTTATTAATCAAAGCACTTGATCAGCCAACTACGCGTACTGATGAAGTAAAAGTTATTTACTTTGCTGACAAACTTAGCACTATTATTGCAAAGCCAGAGGGTTGTGAGGAAGACTACAATCATCTACTCAAAGAAATTGCCAATATAGTGGGTATTTCAGTAAGGCAATTAACAGTAAGAATTGAACATACGCGAGAACAGGCTGAAAAGTTACTGACATCTTATGGTGCTGAAATATTAACAGAGCGAATTAAAAGTTTACCAAAGGTCGAAGACTTTAAATCCCTCGAAGGGGAGTTTAATAATAAGGAGTTTGTCAGTAAGGAGAAAGCTTTACTCAATGGTTTTATGAAGCTGACAAAGTTAATTCAAAACAGTAAAGACTTTAATGAATATTTGCAGTTAACATTGGAAAACTTAGCCCTAACCTTTGCTTTTGATCGTAGTTCTTTTTTAATGTTGGTAGATGATAGAGCTAGAGTTAAGTCGCGATTGGTGGTAAATAAAAACCACCGAGAGGATATTAGCAAAATTAATATTGGTATCAAGCACAGCGATAATGTTATTGCTAGGGTGATTAATACCGATACCGCAGCGTTAATCAATAACCATCAAGAAATTCGTTGGCGCGATTTAATCACTCAAGAACTAAGTGACCTAATAGAAGAGGGGGTTATCGCTTTCGTTCCAGTTAAAATCGGCGGTAAAGTAATAGGGGTGATATGTTTACAATTTCTCACTCCACAACAAAAGATAGAGACACAAGACTTTCAACAGATATGCTCTTTTATTGACCATATGAACATGTGTTTGACCATGATAAGGTACAGTTAAACTTTTATTCTATGATCTTTTATCAGAGAAAAATTATGTAAATATCTTTGTAAATGTAGATACAATTAGTTACTCGTTTTATCAAGTCTTCTGATAAACTAGCGATAATTTTATTAGTTAATGCACCTCTGTGCCGATACTCCCAATGACCCAATCTAGTTCATATACAGCCAGCTTTACTTTAGATAAAGCCCACTATAGCGAATGCTACACACAATCTAGTACGTTATCCCATGATAAAAAAACGTATTTTAAGGCGAATGTTCTTACTGTTTTTGGTTTGATTATTTTGTTAGCTACACCAGTGAACCCTTATGCTGCTTGGTTTGTGATTGCTTTAGGGCTTCTTGAAACGATTAGCGTTTATTATCATAAACCTTGGTGGGTGATGAGACAGATGCTAAGTAAGGCGTCTAATAGTGAAGTAAAACTCACTATTGATGAGCAAGGCATTTTGACGGAATCTTTTCATATCAATAATCGAATTTTGTGGGCTGATGTTACTCGCGTTACAGAAACGGAATTAGGTTTTCTGATTTATTTTAGTTTAGGTAAAACAGCAATGGGCAAAGATATTGCTAGTAAAAGCTATATCTCTAAAAGTTGTTTATCAGATGATGCTAATACTTTTATTAATCAAAAAAACCTAACTGCCGCATAAGTCAAAACGAGTCTAATAATATATTTCGTAGTAGAGACACTTATGACTAATCTTACCAAACAAGCATTTATGCGGTTATCAAACCCTAAGTTTATAATGCTTTTTTTAGTGTTTTGGCTAGGTTTACTCTTTAGTTCTAACTATACATTTAGCGAATTAACTAATTACATATTTTTTACCCTTTTAGGCACGTTAGGGGCAATTTTTGCCAACTCAACGGGAGCAGGTGGTGGTGTGGTATTTATTCCCATGTTTACCCAGCTTAACTTTACTGAGCAGCAATCAATCGCCACAAGCTTTGCTATCCAATGCTTTGGTATGACCGCAGGCGCTGTAACTTGGTGGCATCATTATAAAACAGAAAAAACGGACCTACGTTTATGGCAAGGGTTTAAACGTATTATTAGTGTGACGACTATCGCTTCGATAATCGGCCTTAATACTATCTTTTATTATCAGGTAAATTCACCCGCGGCTTTGCATACCAGTTTTAGCTGGTTTTCATTACTGTTGGGCTTTTTTATTATATTGACAGTCTATTTGTTGCAACCGCATCGTGAACGGAGTCAATTATATTATCTCGATTACCTTGCTTTATTACTCATCGGCTTATTTGGGGGGGCCGTTACCGCTTGGTTGAGTGTTGGCGTAGGTGAGTTATTAGTTATTTATCTATTGCTACGCCACTTTGATATTAGTATGGCTGTAGCTGCCGCTGTAATCGTTTCTGCAATCAGTGTTTGGACCGCAATTGCACAAGTTAGCAGCGATGTTTATTGGCAGGTTGTTTTATTTGCCGGACCTGGCGCAGTACTAGGGGGGATATTCGCTAAAACCTTAGTAACTCATTTATCTGCAACTAAGTTGAAAGTGTTTTTTGCCTGTTGGTTATTGTTAAGTGGTGCAGTAGGATTAAATTAATCTGCTTTAATCTTAATAAGAATGATTCGTAAAAGCCTTGACAGTTATTGTTCTCCTTGTACAATTCGCTCATCATATTTCATTGAGATACATCTTATGTTGAGAAAATCGTTTATTAGCTTATTCATAGCGCTGTTTTTTATAGCAGCTTTTAGCGCCAAAGCTAGTGACATAGTTAATGTTTACTCTTACCGACAACCATTTCTTGTTGAACCTTTGTTTGATAAATTTACTGAGCAATCAGGTATCAAAGTGAATGTGGTCTTTGCTAAAAAGGGCATGGCTGAACGATTAGCACGAGAAGGTAAGTATAGCCCCGCAGATATTTTACTGACTACAGATATTAGTCGTTTGATTGAATTACGTGATAAAAATTTAGTGCAACCGGTAAATTCACCAGTATTAAGTAGCGCAATCCCTAAACAATACCAAGCACAAGACAATACGTGGTTCGCCTTAACCACTCGTGTCCGTAATATCTATTCTGCAAAACGTCTAGGTAAAGTTGATCTAAGTTATGAAGATTTAGCTGATGAAAAATATAAGGGACGTGTTTGTACCCGCAGTGGTAAACATCCTTATAATGTCGCCTTAGTTGCCTCTATGATCAGTGAACATGGTGAAGCTTACACCTTAGACTGGCTGAAAAAAGTTAAGAATAATTTGGCGCGTAAACCACAGGGTAGCGACCGCGGACAAGTACAAGCTATCCATCAAAAATTATGTGATATTTCATTAGGTAATAGTTACTACTTTGGCAAAATGCTAAAAGATGAAAAGCAAAAAGTTTGGGCTGATGAAGTGTATATTAATTTTCCTAACCAAAAAAATCGCGGTGCCCATATCAATATTTCAGGGGTTGCCATGGCTAAATATGCCCCAAACGCAAAGAATGCCCAAGCGTTAATGGAGTTTTTAGTCTCTAAACCTGCACAAGCATTATACGCGCAAACAAATATGGAATATCCTGTTCGAGAAGATGTTGCTGTATCTGAACTAGTTGCTTCTTGGGGAAGTTATAATGCAGATGCCTTAGCACTAGAAGAAATAGCCAAGAACCGAACCACTGCATTAAAGTTATTAGACCAAGCACAGTTTGATTTGTGATAGCGCTGTATAACAACAAAATATGGAAATTATTTAGCTACGTAACAGCATTGCTATTGATAGTACCGATGCTAGTTATGTTACTCGGTGGCGTAAGTGCTTCAACGCAGCTTTTTTTACACTTATGGCAAACAGTACTACCAACGTATCTTGAGAACACCTTATTACTTGCCTTTTGGGTGGTGCTATTAGCATTACTTTTTGGTGTGTTAAGTGCGTCCATCATTACGCAGACTAATATTGTTTGTAAACAGCAACTACGCTGGCTGTTATTGTTACCCCTCGCTATGCCTGCTTATTTAGTCGCTTATCTTTATACCGACTTATTTGATTATGCTGGCCCTGTACAACGCAATCTAAGAGCGTGGTTTAATTGGCAATCGCCAAATGAGTATTGGTTTTTTGATATTCGTACTTTACCGGGTGCTGCTTTAATGCTGGCGTTGGTATTATTTCCCTATATTTATATGCTAACGCGAGGCGCTTTTGAGCAACAAGACCAGAACTTAATTCGAGCAAGTCGATTACTTGGTTTAACCGTAAAGCAAAGTTTTTTCAAGGTTGCGCTACCTTTGGCAAGACCTGCTATTGCCGTTTCGGCGAGTCTTGTTTTGATGGAAACGTTGGCTGATTTTGCTACCGTGCAATATTTTGCTGTTAATACTTTAACAACTGCAATTTATGATACTTGGCTTGGTTATGGCGATCTTGGTGCGGCAAATGCGTTAGCTAGTATTTTGATGCTACTAATACTATTTGTCGTGTTAGCAGAGCAACGCAGTAGGGCAGGGCTGAGACACCAAAGCGCTAGACCTAATTTAAAACGAGAGTTGATACATTTATCTTTCGGACAACAAATATTAGCGAGTCTATTTTGCTGGTCATTAGTCGTTTTTGGCTTTTTATTACCCATAGTTTTGTTAATCATCATGGCGGTACAATACAGTGATATTACTCAATTATCTGCTCTTGTATCGACAGGGGGGAATTCACTAAAAGTGTCTGTCTTTGCGGCGACTATCGCTGTTTTTATTGCTTTATTATTAGGTTTATATCAACGCTTACACGTCGACAAATATCGTCATGTTCCTCTACATATTTCAGGCTTTGGCTATGCAGTTCCAGGAACTGTACTTGCTATGGCTATGTTATCAACCTTGGGGCCACTTGATCATTGGTTGAACGGAGCGGTCGAATTTTTTGGCTTTACGGCACCAGGATTAATCTTATCAGGTTCATTATTTGCGATTGTCTTTGCGCTGGTGGTTCGTTTTTCAGCGATCGCTAATGGCACTATTCTAAGCGGTATAAAACAAATCCCACAGTCACTAGATTATGCACCTGCATCTTTAGGGGTGAATTTATTGGGCAGCTTAACTAAAGTACATTTACCTATTTTAAAATCGACCATACTGATGGCGTGGTTATTAGTTTTTGTTGAAGCAATGAAAGAGTTACCAGCCGTATTATTATTACGGCCCTTTAATTTTGAAACGTTAAGCAGTCAAGTCTATCAACTTATTTCTGATGAAATGCTCGAGCAGGGGGCTTTAGGTGCAATTCTTATTGTTTTGTTTGGTTTATTGCCTATAGTGCTGCTAAATAAGAAGAGGGAAAAAGTATGAATGCATTGTTAACTATTGAGCAATTATCTATAACCCTACAAGATAAAAGTGTTTTATCAACCTTGGATTTGAGTCTTAATGAAGGGGATATCTTGGGGCTAGTAGGTGCAAGTGGCTGTGGAAAAACAACCTTACTTAATGCCATCGCTGGTTTTATCAAGCCAAGTATAGGACGAATTATCATTGATGATATTTTACTTAGTGATGGTGAACATTGTCTGCCAGCGGAACAACGACAAGTAGGTATGATATTTCAAGACTATGCACTATTTCCTCATTTAACGGTAAAAGAAAATATTGCTTTTGGACTAAGTAAATTAAGCAAAGCTGACCAATTTGAACAAATTGATCACTTACTTAGTTTATTAAAACTAAGTGATTATCGTGATAGTTATATTCATCAGCTTTCAGGTGGTCAACAGCAGCGTGTCGCCATTGCAAGAGCGTTAGCGCCTAAGCCCAAGTTACTCTTACTCGATGAACCTTTTTCAAATATTGATGCGCGTCTCAGAAATGAATTGATGGTAGAAATAAGGCAGCTATTAAAACAGTTCAAAACGACGGCTATTTTTGTAACCCATAACAAAGATGAAGTCTTCACTTTTGCTGACAAAATGGCCGTGCTGTCGCAAGGAAGAATATTACAACTTGATGCACCAAGTATTATTTGTCAGCAACCGAATAGTTATCAAGTTGCTGATTTTTTACAGCTTGGCAGCTGGCTTCCTTGCCAAATAAAGGGATCAAGTGCACAGAGTTTGTTAGGTAAGATTAATTTAGAAACTAGCGATTCTATGCAAGAAAGTTTGCTGTATTTATTAGTAAAACCATCGAATTTAATGCTCAAGGTTTCCACTGATGACAATTATCATGTTAATGCACATGTCGAATATATTAGTGTTACTGAACAAGGATATCATTATTATTTAAGCAGCTTAGATGACCCAACTAATGATGAGTCTTTGGCGTTCTCTAAGCTCAGTATATACAGTGATATTATGCTCTCTTTAAAGCAAACAGTGGCGTTAAGTATTAGGCCGCATGATTATTTATTTTTCGATAAGCCTACCTGATACGATAGTCATTTTGCTTATTGCAAGGTGTTACAGTTTCATTACAAGCTATTACAGTCTCTTTGTTATTTTATTTTATAATTCGACTATCAAAAAATTATTTAATTTTAAGGAGTCTGTCATGGCATCAAGTATTGAGCTTGTTGAAAATATACAAGCACTTGAAACTAAAAATGATAATCAATCACAACGAAAGTTACTGTTGATTGAGAATGATCATTACCTCAGTAAAGCATTTTTAGATAATGGTAATCAATCCATTTACCAAACTAAAGAAATACGAACAGGTGAAGTTCTTAGTCAAGAACTTGAAAGCTACTTAGTAGATCATAGACCAAGCATGATAGTGCTAGATGTTGGTTTTTCTGACAGTGCACAGTTATTAATAATACGAGATCTTCGTGCTTTATTTGATGGTCTACTGGTTATTGTATCGAGCAAGAATAGTGAACAAGAGCAAGTTGATGCTTTTAAACTCGGTGTGGATGACTATTTGCTAAAACCGATTGATAGTCGCATATTGATGATGCGAATTGAGGCTTTATTTCGTCGTCAGAGTAATAAGGCGAATCAAGTTGAATTAGCAAGCTTAACAATGGGTGATGTGTGTTTACAACCAAAATCACAAAAGTGCTTTATTAATGGTGAGGTAGTGAAGTTAACCACCTTTGAGTTCAACTTATTAAAGTCGCTCGTTGAGCATCAGGGGAAAATTTTATCCCGAGATCAACTTTATAGCACTTTACTTAGACGCGTATATAATGGCGTAGAACGTACGCTGGATGTGAGAATGTCACAATTACGTGAAAAATTAACTCTCGCAGGTATGAAGAATAACCAGATAGAAACTGTTTGGGGCCAAGGCTACATGTTTAACAATATCGCGTCTTAGTTCAACCTACAATATATACCCGCTCCACTTGAAGATTCTCGTTTTAGGAAATCTGAACAATCATAATCAAGGCACATGTTTTTGTTAAGGGTCATTCAGGAGAATATGCTCCTGCACTCTCTAATGAGCTACATCCATGTAGCGTCCTTAAAAAGAAAGGCAACGCAGAGTATGGTTTGCTCAGCTTTCCCCGAAGGGCTGGTTTATAAACACTTTAGGCTACGTTATTGATTTCGACAATAGAATAACTATTCTCTTCAAT
>OJHK01000587.1_pt1 | contig 21743 bp, 20 predicted proteins | sample 1595161 | NCBI WGS metagenome assembly OJHK01 (sample SAMN05416842, study PRJEB24817) | seawater metagenome | isolation source: Sea water | place: Canada:Atlantic | collected 2013-07 | reverse complement strand
TTTAATTTATTATTATTTTGTTGTTTAAGATTTTATATTCAATATTATATATTTTATTAAAATACTCTAACACCATTTCTATATCTTCATTGTTAACATCAATTGCAGCATTAAATAATTCGTTTAATGATTCTTCTCTGTTATTAATAATTGTAACATTATATAGACGCTCTAATTTTTTCAATATCTGACCAAAGGTTTCCATTCTAAAAATTACCTCACCGTGTATCCATGAGGTATAAATTTTAGTATTCACTTTAGTCTCAGTAATCTTGAAATCTACTTTATTAACGGAACCTTTATGTCCAGGTTTAAGGAATAGACTTATATTGTTTAAAGAATTCTGTATCTTCACAGAACCACTCACTAGAATAATGTCAGAATTGGAATCCTCTGAATAATTTTTAACCATAAATTTTGTTCCGTGAACCTCTACATTAATACCTTCAGAATTCACTACAAAAAGATTTGATTTGTCTTCCGCGACATCAAAGTAGGCTTCTCCCTGAAGAAAAACCTCTCTTTTTTGGTTTGAGAGAAATTTAACTGGATACTTCAAAATGCTTCCGCTATTTAAAGAAACTTTAGAACCATCAGAAAAAAGAATATTAAATCGCTTACCATAGGGTACTTTCAAAGTATGATAAACAAGCTCATTTAATTCCAGGCTATCATTATATATCAGTAGATTATTCTTTTGAATAAGATTTGTTTTCGAAAAAATTTTGTTTCCTTTTTCTTGAGAGGCATCATTATTTATTACAACCTGATCATCCCCTGATGAGAGAACAATATCGGTGTCTTTTGGTGCGATTTTTGGAATTTCATCAATTATAACAAAATTGTTATTTGAATAATATCCAAGCCCAAATATTAAGATAAAAACTGCAGCATATTTTAAAAAATTCATGAAATAAATACGCTTACTTTTTTTGGATTCCTCTTTGACTATCCTATTGTTAATTTCTTTAATTATTGAATCCGTATCCAATTTATTCATTGCGAAAATGGTGAAATAATTAATTCTAACATATTCTTTGAAAACTTCAGCATTACCAGGGGTTTTTAATTTTTTTAATACTTTCTTTAAATCATTAACTGTTAGTGTTTGACTGATATAGCCAATAATTAAATCTTCAAATTCTCTATCTATTATTTTTTTCATATATTTTTATTACAAGGTCAAACTCAAAAACCCCTAAAAATTCTACAATAAATATTTTTATACATTTACGGTCGTGGATAATAAAAAAATTATTTTTTTATTGCAAAAAGGTGATCAAGAGGCCTTTACTTATATTATAAACAGGTACAACAGGAAACTATTTAGTTATGCCGTAAGTTTATCAGGCGATCATTCCTTGTCAAAAGACATTGTTCAAGATGTATTTATAAAAACATTTGAATATAGAAAAAAGCTGGACCCAAATTTTTCTATTCAGGGATTTCTTTATAGATGTACTTATAATGAGTTCATAAACAATTACCATAAAAACAAATCTCTTCTTAAGGTTCATCAAGAGTACATAAGGTTTTTAGATATGCATATTGATAATACTTCTGAATCTGATTTTGAAAAAATGACAGCAATTGTGAATAATTACATTAATAAGCTTCCAAAAAAATGTAGAGAGGTTTTCGTTTTAAGTAAAAAAAGTGGATTAACTAACATCGAGATCTCTGAGGTATTAAATATTTCCGTTAAAACAGTTGAATCACATATTAGTAATGCCTTTAAATATTTAAGATCAAATATTCCAGACAATATTTAAGAGGATTAGAAACACCTGAACTTACTTAAGAGGAATGCCTGTGGTTTAAAACAATTGAGAAATCTATTCAGAAGAATTCTTGAATTCTTTTGAAGAGATTAACTCAAAATCATTTTCTAAAGTAAATTGTTATATTTAATTTTTATACGGAATGTGTGTAATTGACTTTGAAGAATAAAAATAATAATCAAGAGGAACTTAAATTGATTGAAAATAAAAAAGAAATAGAAGGATTAATTTCATTTTACAAAAAAAAATCTTTTTTAATTGCAACTTTTTTTCATTAGGTTAACTACTATTTAAATGTATTTGGAGATAAACTAAAAATTTTATGAAAAAGATTATTTTTTTATTATGTGTTTTTGTTTTGTTTTCATGTGTAGGATCAGATGATAACTCAGATACATTTTCAATGGTTGACGAACTTAGAAAACTGAGGTCTGAGGGTGATCCGAGAAATTATTATCATTGGAATGAACAACTTGCTGCTTTCTACGCAGCACAAATTTCAAAAGTTGCACCTGAAGAAAAATTAAATTTTTGGTTTAAATACTGTCAGCAACTCTTAAAAGCTGGCGAAATTCAGAAATGCATTAATGAAATTGAAACTTTCATTACAACACGACAATTAACTTATCAAGATCTAATTAGAAAAAATTTACTCCCCTATATCGACCTACTTGCCATTAGCTATTTGAGACTAGGAGAGGTTAATAATTGTCAAAATAATCATAATTCTTACTCTTGTATTTTACCCTTAAAAGATCAGGCCTTTCATATTGATGTAAATGGGTCTAAAAAAGCGATAGAGATTTATGCACAGATATATGAAAAATTCCCAAACGACAGCTACAAATGGCTTTTGAATTTAGCACATATGAGTATTGGTGAACACCCAAATAACGTTCCTGAAAAATATAGGATAAACTACCCTAATTGGAATATTGAACAGAAAAAAATTAAGGCATTCAAAGAAGTCAGTTTAAAATTGGGAATAGCTCAAGATGGTTTGTCTGGAGGAGTTAGTATCGATGACTTTAATAATGATGGCTTACTTGATATTTTCATGACGTCATATGGAATGGCTGATCAAAGTAAGTTATATACAAGCACTAGTAATGGATTTATCGACACTACTGAAGAAGCAGGATTAAAGGGAATAGTTAGTGGTCTCAATTGCATTCATGCAGACTATGACAACGATGGAAATATTGATATTTTTGTTTTAAGAGGAGGTTGGCTGGGTGAAGGTGGTAATCATCCAAATTCACTTCTAAAAAATAATGGAGATGGAACTTTTACTGACGTAACAAAAAGTGTAGGGCTACTTTCCTTCCACCCTACTCAAACAGCTTCTTGGGCTGATGTAAACAATGATGGCTATCTAGATCTTTTTATTGGAAATGAATCAAACGAAAAACAGTCCCATCCTTGTGAGCTATATATAAATCAAAAAGATGGAAGTTTTAAAGAAGAATCTTCAAACTACAACCTCTCCTCAATTGAAGGGTTTATTAAAGGGGTTGTTTTTGGTGACATTAATAATGACAAGTGGCCAGATCTATATATTTCTGTTATGGGAGGAAATAATTTATTATTCAAGAACAATTTTGGAAAATTTGAAAATATTTCTGAAACAGCAGGTGTTCAAGGACCTAATTTTAGTTTCCCCACTTGGTTTTGGGATGTAAATAATGATGGGTTTAATGATATTCTTGTAGCTAGTTACGATACACGCAACATACAAAATGTAGCTGGTGATTTTGCAAAAGAATTACAAGGAGAAAAAGTACTATCAGATAAATCTAAACTCTACATTAATAATGGAGATGAAACCTTTAGTGAACAGAGTAATGCTTTTAATATTGACAAAAGTTTTTATGCAATGGGAAGTAATTTTGGAGACCTTGATAATGATGGATGGTTGGATTTTTACATAGGTACAGGATCACCGGAATTTACTTCTGTTGTTCCTAATAGAATGTTTAGAAATGTAGATGGAATTTCATTCGAAGAAGTAACCTCAGCCGGTGGGTTTGGGCATATTCAAAAAGGACATGGAGTGAGTTTTGCAGATTTAGATAATGACGGTGATCAAGATATTTATGCAGTTTTAGGAGGTGCTTATGAAGGAGATAATTATACAAATGTTTGTTTTGAAAACCCAACATTTGAGAATAATTGGGTTATACTAGATTTAGAAGGTGTAGAGTCAAACCGAAGTGCTATAGGAACTAAACTCAAGCTTGATTTAGATAACGGTAGAACTATTTTTTATTCCATTAATACAGGTGGAAGTTTTGGAGCAAACAGTTTACAAGGTGAAATAGGATTGGGTCAAAGTGAACTGATACAAACATTAACCATTATATGGCCAAGTTCAGATACACAAATTTTTAATAGTGTAGGAGTAAATAAAAAATACAAACTCGCTGAAGGTCAAAATAAATTAATTGAAGAGCCATATGAAAAAGTTCAATTATTAAGTAAAGAATTAATTCATCACAAATGATATAATACAAATGAATAAATACCTAAAAATAACCCTTGTTGCTGTGCTTGTTTCCATATCTTCTTTTGGGCAAAATGCAAAAGGTTATAGCTATAAAATACATTCGCATAACGATTATATGAGAGATGTTCCCTTTTGGGAAGCTTATGCCAATAAAGCATCGTCGATAGAAGTTGACATAGTTTTAAAGAATGATACACTTTTTGTTGCTCATGAAGCAGAATCAATAAATAGTAAAAAAACTTTAAAGGCTTTATACTTAAAGCCTATTAGTAAGGCGTATTCATTATCAGGTAAAGAAAGAAGCAACATACAATTATTGGTAGACCTAAAAAACAAACCGTATGCTACATTAGAAAAATTGATAATCTTGTTTAAAGAATACAAGTTTTTATTAAAAACAGGGGATAAAAAAGGGCTAAGTATTGTCATTTCTGGTATGCGTCCAGCAGTTTCAGATTATAATAAGTATCCTGATTTTATAACTTTTGATTATCAGAAGTTAGATGATATTCCACAAGAATCGTGGAGTAAGGCTGGGCTCATTAGCCTCGATTTTCAAGATTTTTCAGAATGGAATGGAAAAGGAAGATTAACAGCGGAAGATTATATCAAAGTAAATAACGTCATTCAAAAAGCACATGCGTATCAAAAACCATTTCGTTTTTGGGGCACACCAGATTCTAAAACAGCTTGGAAGGTTTTCGCCGAATTAGGAGTAGATTTTATTAATACAGACATGCCATACAAGGCAACTAAATATCTTAAAACTTTAAACGACAACATTTATAAAAACGGCTTAATATCAAAAGTTTATACACCTACATTCAAATCTGATAAAAAAAATAGTCGCGTAAAAAATATTATATTACTTATTGGAGATGGTAATGGGTTAACCCAAATTTCGGCAGCAACATTGGCAAACGGAGGACAATTAACATTAACACAGTTAAAAAGTATTGGTTTTTTAAAAACCCAATCGGAAGACGATTTTACTACAGATTCTGCCGCAGGAGGAACTGCTTTGGCAACAGGTGAAAAAACATATAACAGAGCCATTGGTGTAGATGTTGATGGCAATACCATAAAAAACATTACCGAAATTCTTGATGAACATAGTTTTGCATCTGGATGTATTACTACAGATCATATTACTGGTGCGACACCAGCAGCTTTTTATGCACATCAAAAAGATCGTTCGGAAATAGAAAAAATTGCTGAAGATTTGGCAAAGAGTAAACTTTCTCTTTTTGTAGGTGGCGGAAAAAAAGATTTTTCAAGTAACAAAATAGGATCAAAATTTGCCGTTTTTAATTCAGTAGATCAAATTGGAAGTAGTAAAAAAGAAAAAGTAGGATACTTTTTATCATATGGTGGAGTTCCGGGGATTATTGAAGGAAGAGGAAATATACTAGCACAAGCAACAAAAAATGGCTTACAGTTTTTGTCATCTAAAAAGAAATCCTTTTTTTTAATGGTTGAATCATCGGGAATTGATTCTTATGGGCATTTAAACAACGTTGGAGGTGTTATTACAGAAGGAATAGATTTTGATAAAGCAATAACCGAAGCTATAAAATTTGCAGATGAGAATAAACATACACTTGTAATAATAACAGCAGATCATGAAACTTCGGGTTTTAGTATTCCGCAAGGAAATGTAAAAAAACATACCATAGAAGGTGATTTTATTACACATGATCATACAGGTGTTATGGTCCCCCTTTTTGCTTACGGACCGCAATCAGATAAATTCCAAGGCGTCTATGAAAACAATGAACTATTTTACAAAATATTAAACGTGCTCGACATAAAGAGATAATCAAAACCTCCCTAGGATTTTTATAAAAAATATGAATAGAGCACGATCAAATGAAATATCTGGTTTACTAGTTATGACTATAGTTGGTGGCGCATTGGCACCTCCTTTAATGGGAGTTGTAATTACTAGCGCAGGTATATTAGAAAGTTTAATTATCCTCGCTCTTTGCTTTTTATTTCTGTTATTTATTCCTTATGTTAAGTCAAATGATTAATCAATACGACCTTCAGCGATTTAATTTTGGTTTAAACGAAGCTAAACCTGTACATGTGATACTTAACAGTCACATGGATTTCAATGATCATTATTTTGATATGCACTACGAATTTGAGCTAGGCGTTCTAATCAATGGTCGTATGAAGCGAGAATATATTGATTGCCAAATGGAAATCGGACCTGGTGATGTGTGGTTCTGTGGTATGTGGGAACCCCATGGGTTTGAATTGTTGGAAACCCCCTGTGAAGCCGTTGTTTTTGTTATAGACCCTGAATACATCGCCAAGAACAAATTATTAAACCACAATATTCTTTTGCCCTTCCAGGCCCCTCCAAAGTTAAGGCCAAAGGTTATGCCCGAGAATAGAACCCAGGTGATCGATTCGGCTCAGAAAACAAAAATGATTTTTGAAAAATCCAATAATCTAGATTGGGCCAAATTGCAGTTTTTTCAAATACTTTTGGTGCTGATGGAATCATGGGAAGTCCCAAAGTTAAAGAACGACTTTCGAGTGAGGAAGAATATTATAAATGCATTAAAACTTGTCTTCGATGAAAAAAGATTGATATCGACTCAAGAGGCGGCTTCTGTCTGTAGTATGTCCGTCTCTAAATTCAGGTACATATTTAAAATGTTTATGCATGGTTCATTTTCAGAATTCGCACTTAAATATCGTGTTCGCGGTGCAATTGATCAGTTAAAAAAATCGAATGAAACCCAAGAGGCTGTTGCACTTCATTGGGGATTTACAGATGCAAGCCATCTGCACAAGTACATTAAAAAATTTGATTGAAGCTGTTCTATTCCCTGAAACTCATTTTTAGAAAAACGTCAGAATTATGAACTTGAAAATATAGTAAAACACCAAATTGAATTAATAGGGAATGGGAAATCACTAGAGGCTTTTGGGTCTAATTCGTATAATCGAAAAAGCTCATTCAAGAATTTTTCAAGAACCCAAGGAGCTTTGCCCAATATTTCTATAAGCGGATCATACATTAAGGCAGGGAATTTTGATAATGATGGTGATCCTGATCTATTTGTCGGTGGAAAGACAGTTCCGGGGAAATATCCACTTCTGGCAAGTAGTGTAATATTGAAAAACGAAAGTCGGGAAGGAAAAGTAAAATTCGTCGATGTAACCAAGGATCTGGCCCCTTTTATGACCGATTTGGGTATGGTCTCGGATGCCGAATGGGTAGATATTGACAATGATGATACTCTCTATTTGTTGATTGTTGGGAATGGATCCCCATAATGGTTATTAAAAATGTTGGGGATAAATTTGTAGATCTTTCACCTAAATCTGGTCTGGAAAATCAAATAGGTTGGTGGTTCAGTATAGCCACTGCGGATTTTGACAAAGACTGCGATATGGATTTTATTATAGGTAATTTGGGAGAGAATTATAAACATCAGGCATTGCCCACAGAGCCTTTCGAGGTATATGCCAGAGATTTTGACAGTAATGGCAGCCTTGATATTGTGTTCGGCTATCACGAAAAAGGAAAGGTCTTTCCTCTTAGGGGAAGAGAGTGTTCATCAAACCAAATGCCCTTTATAAAAGAAAAAAATCCAAGTTATCACGATTTTGGGCTAGCAGATATGCCTACTGTATATGGAGAAGAAAATCTAGAAAACGCCTTGCACTATTCCGCCAATACCTTTGCAACATCCTATGTCGAAAATTTGGGAGATTTCAAATTCAAAGTTCACAAAATTGAAGGTATTGCCCAATTTTCTTCGGTCAATAACATCTTGATAGATGACTTTGATAAAGATGGGAATTTGGATGCCTTACTTTCGGGAAACCTGTATCAATAAGAAGTGGAGACACCTAGGAACGATGGAGGCTATGGGGTATTGCTGGAAGGCAAAGCCCCATAGGACAGTTTACTTCTCGATTCCCAAATGAAAGCGGTCTTTTTGTAAAAGGGGATGTGAAAAATGCTGTGATCGTAAATACTCCATCCAATGATAGAAAGCGGATCATTTTTGGTAAAAATGACGGAGTTGTTCAGTTTGTTGAATACTAATCCATTAGACTCCATTTCTATTTATAAATAATACATTTTTATTACCCGATTATAACTGTCAAATTTTACAAATCATGTGCATTAATTTACAAGAATAAATCGATTACTTAATTTTAAGTTTGAACTTTATTTCATCTTTAATCTTAAACAAAAGGAGCTTTTAAAAGATACAGCCCTTAAAATAAAAAAAATTATGGTAAAAATAGCTTACATTGGAGCAGGAAGTTTACAGTTTGGCCCATTAATGGTCCAAGATATTTTACTGAGCGAGATCCTTGCCAAAAATGAATTGGAAATCCACTTAATGGATATTAATGAGCCACATTTGGAGCATACTGTTGCACATGCTGAATATGTCTGTAAAAAACTAAATCACAGCGCCAAGATTGTTGGAACTACGGACAGGGACGCGGCCATTAAAGGGGCCGATTTCGTACTCTGCGCGGTAGAAAAAGAGCGTAATGTATATTGGTCGCAAGATTTTCATATACCCAGAAAATATGGGTTTAAACAAGTTTATGCCGAAAATGGAGGTCTAGGATCCATGTTTCACGCTTTGCGAAATGTTAATATAATGATGGATTTGGCTCGGGCCATGGAACGTTTATGTCCAGATGCACTCTTATTGAATTTCTCAAATCCCGAACATAAAATTTGTGAAGTGATAACGCGACTAACAAGTATCAAGACAGTAGGCCTTTGCCATGGTGTTTTATTTGGTCGGGACCAGCTATCGGAAATGCTTGAGATTCCGTTGAACGATCTGCAGACGAAAGCCTGCGGTATAAACCATTTTACGTGGTTTCAAGAAATAAAGCATAAATCGACAGGTGAGGATCTTTATCCGAAATTACGTGAAACAGAATTAAAAGGAGATTGGTTGGCCAAATGGCACGACTTAGCATTGGGTAGGATCTTATTACGAAGATTTGGGCAGTGGCCTTCTCCAGGCTCCAACCACTACGGGGAATATCTTCGCTGGGCGGAAGAATTTGTCTGTCCACAATTAAACTTCTTCTATGATCCCTATGAAGGACATCCTTGGGAAAAGAACGAAATTCCAGAAGGGGTTTATACGTCTGATCGGGTAAACTATGATCGCCCTTGGATCAAAGACACCAGTAAAAGGTTATTACCTATGGGGGAAACCGAAGATATGATGTGGGAAGATGAAGAAGGCTGCTTAAAAGTAACGAGGGAAATAGGTACCCTTATTATGGAATCAGTCATTAGCAATGAAAGACAATGGCTTGAATCGGTAAATGTACCGAACAAGGGGTACATACCCAATTTACCGGACGATTTGGTTGTAGAGCTTCCGGCGTATTGTGATGCATCTGGAATTCAACCCATTTCCATGGAACCAATTCCTGAAGGTATAGCGGCCACTATTCGACTGCATGCCAGTATTCACATGCTTTTGGCAGAAGCCTATAACGAACAATCCAAAGACAAACTGTTACAGGCCATTCTTATTGAACCTAATGTAAATTCCTATCGAAATGCGGTGGATATGTTAAATGAAATGCTCGCTTTACAAAAAGATGTTTTACCCCCTTTAAATTAAATGCGGGTTTTCTATCATAACCTAATACTTATTAGCCATGGATCTTGAATTTCTAGACTGGGCGGTCATCATTGGCTATATGCTATTGTCGATTGGCATTGCTTTTTTTGTCGCGAAACATAAATCAAAAAACATTACGGATTTTTTCGTTGCAGGCCGCAATCTGCCTTGGTGGCTTTTGGGGACCTCAATTGCCGCCACATGGTTTGCCACCGATGCTCCGCTTGCGATGACCGCATTGGTGCGTAGCAATGGTATTTACGCGAATTGGCTCTGGTGGTATTTAGGTACCGGCATTATGATGATGGTTTTTTTCTATGCCAAATACTGGCGTAGGGCTGAGATATTGACCGATGCCGAAATGATCGAACTTCGATATAGTGGTAAATCGGCCTCTGTGCTCCGGGGGTTTACGGCTGCTTTCTTCGGAATTTTTAAAAACTGTATTACAATGGGATGGGTGATTCTCGCCATGCTCAAATTTTCGAATATCATGCTAGGATGGAGTGCGGAACTTGCACTGACCATTACCCTATCTTTTGCCCTTATCCATACGCTCAAATCGGGTATCAAAGGGGTAGTGATTTTAGATGTGTTGCATTTTTCAGCGGGAACGATAAGTACCACATTACTGGCAGTCTTGATCTTGGTTCAAGTAGGTGGGCCTAAAGAGCTTGCCTCACAAATTGCTGCAAGTGCGGATGCCCCCGCTGGGGTCTTGGACATGTTTCCCGATCTATCGCATATCGGCGCTACCGAAATGATTTCCTTTGTTTGCCTTATTGGTGTATTATGGCTAGGTCAGGCGCAAGGTGATGGATATATTGTGCAACGCTTATTCTCAGCAAAGAGTGAAAAGCATGCCATCAAAGCTTCACTCTGGTTTGCCGTTGCCGGAGTAGTCATTATTACCTGGCCATGGATAGTGGTAGGTTTGGGCTCTATCGTTATTTTACCTATTTCTGAAGCATCAACAGCCTTAATTTTAGATCCTGAATTGGCCTATCCGATGATGATAATGGAAGTGTTGCCTGCAGGCTTAAAAGGTCTCTTGGTAGCGGCATTTATGGCCGCATTTATGAGTACGGTCGATACACATTTATGCTGGGGAGGTTCATACATGGTCAACGATATCTACAAACGATTTATCAATAAGAAAGCAGATGATGGCCATTATTTGTTGGTATCGCGGATCAGTATTGTGATTTTACTATTGCTTTCAGCAGCAGCAGCCTGGCAAATGGATAGCATTGCCGGGGCATGGATCTACATTATTGAAATTATCTCCGGCATATCCATAATCCTTATGTTACGTTGGTTTTGGTGGCGGATTAATGCCTGGTCTGAAATTGCAAGCATGATTTCTGCTTTGATATTGGCAAATGGATTTTTATTTATAAAATGGTTCTATAACTTCGGATGGATCAGTGAGTCATTGTTAAATCAGGTAAATGGGTGGTATCATGAAGATGTTGCCCTTATTCGGGCCGCAGTATTACTTGTGCTCTGCACATTGATAAGTCTGATCGTGACTTTTATGACCAAGCCCGTTGAGAACGACAGGCTACTTTCGTTTTATAAAAAAGTACGGCCCAAGGGATGGTGGGGTCCCATTGCTACCCAAGTACCCGAAATAGTTGATCATAGCAGTTCGCAAAACAGTTGGTTAGGCTTTGTTTTAGGGGTTACTTTCTTAAATAGTATTTTATTTAGTGTAGGCCACGCTGTTTTAGGAAGTTATACGATTGCGTTGGTATTGGCATTGGTTGGTGCGATAAGTGGCTGGCTAACACTAAGGCTTGTTGAAATGGCAAAAACACAAGAGTAATAATGAATATAGTCGATTTTACGAATATAACAGAAATGGCTGAATATGCAGCTTCCATTGTTATTGCCGAAGCAACACGCAACCCAAAGCTACTATTATGTACAGCATCGGGAAGCTCCCCTTTACCATTATATGAGCGATTGACAAGGGAAGCTCAAAAAAATACACAGCTATTTCGAGAAACGAGAGTGATACCTTTGGATGAGTGGGTAGGTCTACCCGCCGAGGAAGGTTCCTGCCATGCCTATTTAAAAAAGCATATTTTAATCCCTCTACAGATTTCAAAAGACCGCTACTATGGTTTTGATCCAGCAGCGGAAAATCTTGAAGAAGAATGTGGACGCATACAAAATGTTTTAGAGCATCAAGGTCCAATAGGCATCTGTGTTTTAGGCTTGGGAAAAAATGGGCACCTGGGTTTTAATGAACCTGCCGATGTGCTTCATCCCTATTGCCATATAATGGATTTAGCCGCACAGACCCAACAGCATATAATGATTGCCGATATTCCATCCAAACCCACAAAGGGATTGACACTCGGTATGAACGATATACTGTCATCGAAAAGGATTGTGCTTTTGGTTTCAGGGAAAGGAAAGGAAGAAGCGAAGCAAAAACTGCGCTCAGCAGAAATCAGTTCGCAATGTCCCGCAACATTTCTCTGGTTGCACAATAATGTAGATTGTCTACTAGTTGACTAATGCTAAATGGCCTCGATTGTAGGTCGTGTTTTATGTGACGTATTGTGACGTAACATTTATTAAGCAGAAGAAACAGCATAAGAGGGCAAAAACCGTCATGACGGTTCTTCCTCATGTTTGGAGAAATTTCCAAATATTGGCAAGCATTTAATAAAAAATAAAATGATTGAATATAATTGCGTTAAGCTTATAGGTGTAGATCTTGGAGGCACAAAAGTAAATGTTGGGATGGTAGAAGGTGCAAAAATTTTAAGAAAAACATCTAAAATGCTTCCAGATTCACAAAAGGATGAGAAGTGTGTTATTGACTTAATTATTAACTTAATTAAAAAAGTAGTTGAAAATGATATTATAGAAGGGATTTGTATTGGTGTTCCAAGTCTTTTGGATAAAAAAGCAGAGATAGTATATGACGTTCTGAACATCCCTTCGTGGAAAGAAGTAAAGCTAGCGTCTATTTTAAAAGCAGAGTTTGGAGTATCTGTTCTTATGGAAAACGACGCCAATTGTTTTGCTCTTGGAGAGTATTATTTTGGACTAGGTAAAAGGTGCGTAAACATGGTTGGCATGACTTTAGGTACAGGATTAGGTACGGGAATCATTTCCAACAATCAATTAATAAGTGGGGCTTATGGAGGAGCTGGAGAATTTGGAATGCTTTCTTATAAAGATGGAATTATTGAGGACTATTGTAGCGGGAAATTTTTCAAACGCCATAATACCACAGGGAAACTATTGAAAGAAAAAGCAATCCAAGGGAATCTTGAAGCACTACAAATTTTTGATGAATTTGGTAGCCATTTAGGTCATGCTGTTAAAACAATAATGTACACCGTCAATCCAGAGAAAATAATTATTGGTGGATCAATCGCTAAAGCTGCTATCTTTTTTGACAACGCCTTAAAGAAGAGTATTTCTGATTTTTCATATAGAAGAATACTTAAAAATTTAAAAATTGAATATTCTAGTAAACCAGATATTGCAATTTTGGGCGCAACTTCTTTATACCGTTAAAAAAGAAAAAACCCAAATACAAAATGTACTTGAGTCTTGTATAGTAAAGAGTCATATTTTAGTATATAAAAATGAATTATTAATTAAAATTAAAACATATGTTTACAGGAATCATAGAAGCTTTTGGCAGGGTAACTGAGCTTAAAAAAGAAGACGCGAACTTACATGTCACCTTAGAAAGTGCGCTTGCTTCATCATTAAAAATTGATCAAAGTGTCGCACACAATGGCGTTTGTTTGACCGTAGTGGCTTGTGATACAAAAACCTACACCGTTACCGCAATTAATGAGCCCCTTATTAAATCCAATTTAGGAACGCTCCAAAAAGGAGACTTAATCAATCTTGAGCGGGCAATGAAATCAGGTGACCGTCTGGATGGGCATATGATGCAGGGTCATGTAGACCAAATTGCAGAATGCCGTAAAAGAAGATGGGTATGGAGAAGAGGGAGTTGGACCTATACTTTTGCCTATGACCCGAGCAAAGGAAATCTAACCATCGAAAAAGGATTCATAACAGTGAATGGAGTAAGCTTGACTGTTGTTGACTCAAAGGAAGATCGCTTTTCCGTTGCTATCATTCCCTACACCTATGAACACACTAATTTTCATACGTTAGCGCCTGGAAAAATTGTCAATTTAGAGTTTGATAGATAAAGTTGCATTAGGTGGTGGTGGAGACAAATGGACCCTTGTTATCATAAAACTAATGCTACTTGAATACAAAAAAACATTCAAAGATTTTTATGAGAGTGACGAGTCTATAGCACCAAATATTTTGTCAGCTCGTTTAAAAACTTTACTAAAAAACTGGATTTTTAACTAAAGTAAATCATCCAGATAACAAGAAAACTTTTATATACAATCTGACTGAAAAAGGACTTTCATTAACTCCAGTTATTACTGAATTAGCTAGGTGGAGTCATAATTGTAATCCGTCAAACCAAAGAGGACTGTTTAGTATAAAACTGTAGTATATAGTTTTCATTAATTTAAATGTTGTCATAACAACATCTCCCTCCATAACTCCACCAAAGTCGTGTATTGTTTTATCAAAGGTCATTGCTGCAGTTTCAGCTTGCCCAAAAGAAATCATTGGAACTGTAAGTAAAATAAATAGAAGTTTTATCATTACTTAAATTTTATTGAACCCCCTATTGTATTTGCCAAACCTATCATATCAGAAATTGAATTATTCCCATAACGCACAATACTTATTGTATATTTTCTCTTATTATGATGTGTAATATATTGGAACTCAATAAGAGGCACATCTTCTAAATCACTTCCATCATTTCTAGCATCAATATAGTAGGCTTTCCTTTTTGCAAAGTATTTATTATTAATAATTAAATTTCCTTCAAAATCAAATAACTCAATATCTTTAAAAACAGCTTTGGGAAACATATGCTTCATTTTATTTAAATCTCCACCATATTCTTCTTGAATATGTGTATTCATTATATCAATATATTCCTTGTTCGTTGTTTTGATAGTATTTCTTGACTCCAATTTATCTATGCTTATGTAGTAACCGTTTTTATTTTCAATATAATTAAAAGCAGCAAGCTGATTTTCCTGATGTCCCTGTTCATTAAAATATTGTGGGACAGAAATAGTTATTATAGTACCATTATCATCTAATACAGTTTGTTCAGTTAACCTATAATATTCAATATCTTTAGAAGAAGAAGTTCGGTTTATATAATTTTGACTGGAATCGCAACTCACAAAAGAAATCATTGGAACTGTTAGCAACAGGAATAATAGCTTCCTCATGGTGTTGGTTATTAGGTGTTTAAATATAGGGAAATATAATTAAGCACAAAAAACCATAGTTGGATTAGGAGATTAGGTTATATACCCACTTCACCAGCGTATCCCCAAAAGGAAAATAGATTTATTTTGAAGGCGAATTCCAACCAATTCTTGGTTTTACATATATTTTCATATATTTAAATTCCTCAGGTTTAGGCAGTAACATATTTACAGAAATAATACATAGACCATTTGATAATAGATTTAAACAACCATTATGAAATTCAATAATGAAACACTTAAAGAAGCAGTCAAGGAATGGCTTGAGGATGCAACCAAAGCTGAATCAAAGTATAGTCATATACCACCTTGGTATACTTATGAGGTTACTGATGTGAATACTTTATTTAAAGATTTCAAAAGTACTAGATGTCTGTTGTCAAAATGATAGGAAAACTATTACACATCTAAAGCTAATATTTGTAATATTATTAACTTAAATCAGTAGTTATGAGTAAGAATGGAACGGTAAGGTGTCCAAATTGTAAAGAAGTCTTCAAAGTTGATGACTCAGTTTATACCAACATAGTCAAGCAGGTTAGAGACCAACAATTTCAGGATGAAGTGTCTAATAGGTTAACCATGGCTGAGAATGAAAAAAAATCTGCTGTTGAAATTGCAGAACATAAGCTAATAAATAACTATCAACAACAATTGGCAGATAAGCAAAGAGAAATAGACGTACTAATTGAAAAGAGTAAGTCAGAGCTGGTTCAAGAAGTTTCAAAAAAGGACGATACCATTAAGTCGTTAGAGGCTAAACTTGATAAGATAGAAGTCGAAAAGCAATTAGAACTCTCTAATAATATTAAAACCATTGAAAAAGAAAAGGATCAACTATTAAACAATTTAAATGCTAAGGATACTGAAATGGAGCTTAAAGAAAAATCTTTAAATGAAGATTTTAGAAGAGAACTAGAACATGTAACTAAAGATTTACAGTTAAAGGACGAAGAAATATTACGTCTGAAGGACTTCAAGCAGAGGCTTTCTACCAAAATGATTGGTGAAACTTTAGAACAACATTGTGAAACCGAGTTTAATAAATTACGTACAACAGCATTTCAAAATGCTTATTTCGAAAAGGATAATGATGCTTCAGAGGGTACAAAAGGTGATTATATTTTTAAAGAAAGAGATCACAATGATAATGAGATCGTTTCTATCATGTTTGAGATGAAGAATGAAGGAGATGAGACTGCTACTAAAAAGAAAAATGAAGATTTCTTTGCCAAATTAGATAAAGACCGCAAAGATAAAGGCTGTGAATATGCCATATTGGTGTCTTTATTAGAGTCGGATAATGAGTTTTATAATACTGGAATAGTAGATGTGTCTTACAAGCATGAGAAGATGTATGTAATTAGACCACAATTTTTTATTCCTATGATTAGCTTATTGCGTAATGCCGGAATGAAGTCTTTACACTATAAAGCTGAATTAGCCATAATGCGAAACCAAAATATAGATATTACTAATTTTGAGGATAAGATTAACGAGTTTAAAACAGGTTTCGCAAGAAACTATGAACTGGCAAGTCGAAAGCTTATGACTGCTATCAGTGAAATTGACAAAACCATCTCACATTTGGAGAAGACAAAAGCAGCACTGTTATCCTCTGAAAATAATTTACGGTTGGCAAATAATAAAGCAGATGATTTAACGATTAAAAAGTTAACATATGATAACCCTACGATGAAAGATAAATTTGAAAATTTATAGGAATAAAAATTTAATCAAAATGATAAAAGGTAACATAAACAAGCTTCTATTAACCAGAGTTGCAGTTACAGTCATAGGTGAAGAAAAGGGCTGGTGGGATACTAAGTTTATACGAAAGTTCAAAGGCTTTAATAAAAGTTTGCTAAATTATACAATTAATAGAAATTGAATAGAGAACACTCCTTGTGGTCTACATTGGAGTTTAAACAACTATTCTATTCCCAATCACAATGAAAATTGTTATTATTATAAATTAAAAATAAATAAAATAGATGATTAACCTGGTTTCAAAACTTTTAAATAAAAAAGGAAAAAGGTTTGTTGACCTTTATGCAGGATTAGGAGGGTTTCATCAAGGGTTAAAACCTCTTGGTCATCACTGTGTATTGGCTTCTGAAATAAATCAACATTTGGTAGATTTATATAAATTGAATTATAATGCGGTTCCGATAAAAAAAGATCTTTTTGAGATAAATCCTCATGATATCCCAGAGCATGATATTTTAACTGCTGGGTTTCCTTGTCAGCCATTTTCTAGATCCGGCTACCAAGAGGGTTTTAATGATTTAAACAGAGGAAATCATTTTTTTAAAATCCTTGAGATTCTTAAATACCACCAAACAGAGTATTTTATTTTGGAAAATGTTGATACACTAAAAAAACATGATAAAGGAAATACTTTTTCAATTATTTTAAAAGAATTAATAGATCTTGGTTATGAAGTAGATTATGAAATATTATCACCACATGAATTTAATATTCCCCAAATTAGAAAAAGGATCTTTATTGTTGGTAGACTAATTGATAAAGGAGGATTAGATCATTTTAATTTTCCTGAAAAACTAAAGAATGAAAAATGCTCGATAAATTCACTAAATTTTAAATCATTACCAAATGAAGTTCTTTCTCTAAATGATACTGAAAGAGGAGCACTAAATTTTTGGGAAGAATTCTTAATGAATTTTCCAGAACCAGAAAACCTTCCATCTTTCCCAATTTGGAGTATGGAATTTGGTGCAAACTATGAATTCGAAAAATTTACTCCTTTTTATACACCAGTTGAGGAATTGATTGGTAAAAGAGGCCTTTTTGGAGAAAAGATACCTGCTTTAAATAAAGGAGATATCTTAAAAGAATCCATCCCGAGATATTCCTCTTTAGAGCAAGAATTTTTTCCAGCATGGAAAAAGAATTATATCAGACATAATAGGGAATTTTACAGAAAATACAAATCATATATTGATCCAAGAATGGATAAACTTAAAGAACTAAAAGCACATTCTTATCAAAAGTTAGAGTGGTCGTGTAAGGGTGAATCTACTGATCTTAATGATAAAATTATTCAATTTCGCCCTTCAGGAGTTAGAATCTCAAGAAATAGATGGGTTCCAACTTTAACAACTGTAAAGACACAAAATATATACTTAAAGAAAATCGATAGAAGGTTGTCAATTTTAGAACATGAACAATTACAATCACAAAGTTTTAAAGTTCATCCAAATCACTTAAATGGTGGTTATAGGGCACTTGGAAATAGTGTTAATTCAGCGGTAGTTAAAAGTATTGCAAAAAACTTAATTTTATGAATGATAATGTATCTATAGAATGGGAGTCAACAGGATACTCTGTTTTAAAAAATTTAAACGTATCAGTTCTTGGTATTTTTTGTGAATTTATAGATAATTCCATTCAAAGTTATCGCGATCAAAAAGATGTCTTAAAAGCAATTGATCCAAATTACAAATTAAGAATTGAAATAGATTATGATGGTAATGAAATAAGCATTCAAGACAATGCTGGAGGAATAAATGAAGAAAACTTTAAAAGGGCGCTAAAACCAGCCAACAGACCTAACAATACAAAAGGGCTAAACGAATTTGGATTGGGAATGAAATATGCCGCTGTTTGGATTTCAAATGAATGGGAGTTAATCTCATCCGCCATAGGAGAAGACCAAGAGAGAAAAGTCTTGTTTGATTATGAGAAGGTAATTGAAAATAATTTGAAGGAACTTCCATTTGAAAAAAAACAAAGTAATCCAAACGCACATTATACAAAAGTACTTCTAAGAAAACTTGAGAAAAAACACGTTGATCCATGGCAGAGAATATATTTAATAAAACATTTAAAATCTATTTATAGAAATTTTTTAAGGGATGATAATAATTTTTATAATGAATTTAAGGAGGACAACATAGAACTAATTCTTTTCAATGAAGATCATTCTAACTGGAAAGAATATGGATTTTTGAATAAGCCTTTTTTTAAGGATATAAAAATGAATCAATTAGATTTCCCAATTGATACTCCAAAAAAGTATGAATGGAAGTTTAAATTTCCTTGGAATAATATTCCATATACTGAAGAGGTTATCAGTAATGGAAAAATAACGAAAAAAGAATCTTCAATAAGAGTATGTGGATTCGTAGGAATACTTCCAGATGGTGATCATAAATTGAAAAACGGGTTCGTGTTATTTAGAAGGGGTCGGGTTGTTGAAGGTCATGATCAAAGGATTTATCCAATTGATATTTCTACAAGATCTTCTAGAGACTTCAGACATATACGCCTTTATGGAGAATTACACTTTCAAAATGTTGATATATCATTTGATAAAACTAAATTAAGTATTAATAGAGAAAGAAGAGATGATATTTTTTCAATTATAGCAAATATGCTAAAGAAAGTTAACATCGGAGGGAGAGAATTTAATTTGCTAAATCAAGCTAAATGGCATAGATCTAAAGATGCTAGTAAAGCAACTGAAAAAGCTATAGAAAAATATAAAGAGAAAAATTCTAAAGAAAAATCCGATACATATATACTAAAAGAAGAAAAAGTTGCAACTGAAATATATGACAAAAACTACGAAGAAAAGGCAAACAATAGGATAGATAGAGAAGTTGGAGTTTTTAAGGAAGTACCTCCAACTAAAGTAAAAATTGGCGATAATGAATACACTCTTGAGTTAATATTTAATAAAGGAAGGGACGATTTATACAAAATGGAGGAGATTACTGATTCTTATGATATAAAAATTATTGTAAATGTTAATCATCCATTATTTAGCAGAAACACTGACTTTAATAAAGAGCCAGTTTTTTCAACTTTAATTGAAATGATAAAATGTATGGGTATAAGTGAAATAAAAGGTAGACTTTCTGGTGGAGAAATGAAACATTTTAGATATGCTTTTAACCAATATCTTGGTGTGTTTTTAAATGATTTAAAATGACAAAGACTATTTTTTTTGATGAAATAAATAATGATGTAATCGAAGGAGAATCTTTCGGGAGGTTTCTTAATTCTCAAAATGAGTTAACTGAAAATGAAAAAGAGAATGTAAGAACTTCTTCTTTAAAGATCCTTTCAAAATGTGTAAAGTCAACATTTAGTGATGAAACTGTTAAATCTAACACTGGTTTAGTAATTGGTAAAATTCAAAGTGGTAAAACAATGTCTTTCACTTCCGTGATGTCATTAGCAAGGGATAATAATTATAAAATAGCAATAGTAATATCAGGAAGATCGAACTTATTATTAAATCAAACAATAGAAAGGTTGAAAGATGGTTTAGAAGATTTAGATGAATCACTAATCTCAGTTAATCCAAAAGCTTACGATAAAGACAGTCTTTCAACAATTTTATCTAGAAGATTAAAAGGTAATAACAGTAAGAATAAACTATATATAATACCTGTTTTAAAACATCAAGATCACTTAAGAAAAATAAAAAAACATTTGAATAATCATTTAGTTAAAAATATTTTAAAGACTAACTCAGTTTTAATATTTGATGATGAAGCGGATCAAGCTTCTTTAAATACATTTGCAAGATCTAATTCAAAAAAATCCCAACAAGAAGAGAGTGCAATCTTTGGTTCAATTAGAGAATTAAGAGAATCTATTCCTAACCATAGTTACTTACAATACACAGCTACCCCACAGGCAAATTTATTAATTGATACTATGTCACTATTATCACCCGATTGGCATGTTTTATTAGATCCAGGAACAAAATACACAGGAGGAAATGAATTTTTTGAAGAACAAGATCAATTAGTAAGGCATTTACCCAGGGAGGGGTCTTATCCTGATACTTTAGATGATTTAGGCATTGAACCCCCAAGGTCTCTCAGAACTTCTATCTTTGAATTCTTAATTCTTTCTGCTCTTATGGCAGGTGTGGGAGGAAATGAAAAAATAAATAAAAGAGCTAGTATGTTAATCCATCCGACATGGAGGGTTAATGAATCAATTGAAAAAGGAACAAAAGGAATTAAAACATTCAAAAATTGGACAATAAGTATTATTGAATCTTTTTTGAAAGATATTGAATATGAGGACTATAAGGGTGTTTTTGAGGAATCTTACAACAAATTAAAATTAGAATTTGAAAATGATGATCAAATTCATTTTCCTGAAATTGGAGAAATTGGAGAATTTATTAACGCTGAAATAATACTTGATCTTTTAGATTCTGTTAGAGAAGTAACTGGGAAACATCCAGAGTTAAAAGAAGGATTTCCTTGGGCATCAAGCAAATATCATATTTTAATTGGGGGGCAATTATTAGATAGAGGCTTTACCGTTGAAAATTTAATTGTAACCTACATGCCTAGAGATTCTAAAGGTAAAAACCAAGCTGACACTATAGAACAAAGATGTAGATTTTATGGATATAGAAACTGTCTCTTATACACATCTCCGAGCCCACGAGACCTCTCTACATCTC
>OJHK01000585.1_pt1 | contig 21832 bp, 11 predicted proteins | sample 1595161 | NCBI WGS metagenome assembly OJHK01 (sample SAMN05416842, study PRJEB24817) | seawater metagenome | isolation source: Sea water | place: Canada:Atlantic | collected 2013-07 | reverse complement strand
CTATTCAATATTAACCAAAAACAAAATCATACTCTTTGTGATTCAATTCAGAGTGAAAATCATATATACTTTCAAACATAATTTAACTAATTAACTTTAGTAGCGTTTTCTTATAAACCACAGGCATATCCTCTTCAGTAAGTTCTGGTATTTCTAGTCCTATTAACTAGGTTAAACTAATATTTATAATGAAAACCACACCCTAATAATTTCATCAGTCAAATAGCTCTAAACCCTATATTTTACTAGGGATAGCTGGGTTCTAATTACCTACTTTTATTTGGGGGTTAAAACCAGTGGGCAGGGGTAAACCCGCGTCTCTTTACATCTGAAAGGTTTAAGTCTTTATTAAGTGACTACATACAGCCAGGAGTAACCCCTGTGCCCATTTTTTAGACCCCTAGACATAGAGTACTAAACATATTCCTGTTAAGACCAGCACTAGAGGGCATTAAAGGGGTTGATGAGTCTTATGTTTTATTAGACACACAGAGGCAAAGGGTTATAAGTGTGCGGATAAAAACCACCCCAAACAAAAGTAGGTAAAATGAAAAGTAGTTTTATCAATGATAGTTAAGGTTTAAAGAGTCACCTAATACACTCAATAAAGGAACAGGTGAAAATGAGACTTTTAGTTAAGTTTTATATAGTTTTTAGTTATTGATAGTGTAAGGTGTAAGCAGCTGACAATAGGTGTCAATATTTTTTGTTTAACCTCTTATCTTAAAAACTTTTCACAAGCTTTAAGGATAATATTTATTCCTGTCACAAACCATTTTGTCATTTACTAGCTCTAATTCGGCTATTTGTATTGATGATCTTCTATATCTATATGATTCCTCATAAACTTCTTTGTTTTGAAAATAAATTCTCCCTGGATGAGTAAAATATACTATGTATGCATTATCATTTGAAATTACAATATCGGCATGACGCCCATTTATATTGTCATCCGGACGTGTACCTGGCTCACCAAGTATAGTGTTGTTGTACTCCCAATTTTTAGTGTCTTTTGACGAATAAATATCTAATCCTTCCCACATATCTGTAATCATCCAAAATTTTTTCTTCCATTTAAAAATTATTGGGCCTTCATGAGGATTGTTTCCACCTTCATTTTTATTAGAATGAGTCCAGTTAAGCATATCATCACTAGTTGCTGTATAAGTTAGAGAGCCTCTTTTTTGATCTTTATACCACATTTTCCATTGACCATTATCAAGCTGAAAAACATATGCATCAATACACCCCTGAGTACCAATTTTATTTATAAATGTCCAGTCCTCCATATTATAACTTTCGTAATGAAAAATATCTGGTTCTCCGCCCCAATCTACATAAACACCTTTTATATATGTAACAAACATATGGTACTTCTTTGAAGATGCTTCGTACACTACTTGAGGTGCCCAGAATGTATTTAAGCCATCATCAGGTTGAGGTAAACTTAATACTCCCGAATATTCCCACGTAACACCGTTATTTTTAGAAGTTGCAATTCCAATAGCGGTACCATAACAATATTCGACACTTTTCAGTTTGGTCATATTTGCTCTTCTCTGAGTGTAAAACATGTACCATTGATTTTTAGTGCTATCCCATACAAGACTAGGGTCAGCAGCACCATCAAATAATGGATCTCTATATAAAGGAGAGGTTGTATGCTCAATTTGTATGGAGGGAATTATGTTAGAATGATTTATTTTTTTTTCTTGAGCAGGGAGAGCATTAAAAAATATTATGCCTAATACAATTAATCTATTTTTCATTAACTAAATTTACTAAATAATTTTCTAGAAAAATTTCTAAATTAAGAATGATATTACTATTCTGAACTAACGTTTACCGTTCAATATTTATAAGTTTATCTACAAATAATCAATAATATTTTCATCTTTTTTTATGTCATTTCATTATGAAAAACTCCTATTTATATAAATAGTGTATTTCTGAACAGTTTTTTAAATCTTTAGCTGCTTGCTCTGCTGTTATATCTCGCTGGGGGTTTGCAAACATCTCATACCCCACCATGAATTTTTTTATATCAGCTGATCTTAATAAAGGAGGATAAAAAGACATATGCATGTGCCAGTATTTGTGATCTTTTCCGTCTGTTGGTGCTTGATGAATTCCAGTAGAATATGGAAAAGATGTTTCAAATAGATTATCATATCGAATTGTCAATTTCTTTAAAATTGATGCATATTCATTCACTTCATGTTTAGATAATTCTGAAATAGATACAACATGTCTTTTTGGTATAATCATTGTTTCAAATGGCCATACAGCCCAAAAAGGAACCAAAGCTGCAAAGCCATTATTTTCCAGAATAATACGTTGTCCTGATTTTAGCTCTTGTCTCAGATAATCACTTAGTAAACTTGACTCATGTTCCTTCCAATAGTTCTTTTGATTAAAAATCTTTTTCTGTACTTCTTGAGGTATTGAACGCTGAGCCCATATTTGTCCATGAGGGTGCGGATTAGAACAGCCCATGATTGCTCCTTTATTTTCAAAAATTTGAACATAATTAATGTCAGAGTTCTTTCCCATATCTCTATATTCTTTTTGCCATGATCTGATTATGCCTTTGATTGCATCTATCTCCATAAGGGGAATAGTGAGACTATGATTTGGAGAGTAGCACATTACCTTACAAATACCCGATTCACTTTCAGCCTCAAGTAAACCGTCAATTGAAGATTCTTTTAAGTTTTCTGTAAGAGCTGAAAAATCATTTTTGAATATATATGTAGAATTATAATTAGGATTTATAACGCCTCCTACACGTTCATTCCCAGGACATAAATAACAAGTTGAATCATAATTTAATTGTTCTACTTTCTGGGGTTTGTCATTTTTTCCCTGCCACGGACGTTTAGTTCTATGCGGTGATACAAGAGTCCATTCACCTGTAAGTATATTTTTCCTTCTGTGGGGTTTGTTGTTCAGATCCATTTAACTGTATATATTTTTTACTTCAACTCCATTAGATGTTTCAACCAAAATTGAATTTAGCTCAATATTAAATTCCGTTTTATACTTTTCTTTTACCAAATCTAAAAAAGTATCGACAAAGTCTTCTCTTACAAGATTTATGGTACAGCCCCCAAAACCACCTCCCATCATTCTACTTCCTGCCACTTGATCAATGTTTTTTGTAAGGCTAACCAAAAAATCTAACTCTGCACAACTTACTTCATAATTTTCTGATAATCCTTGGTGAGTTTGATACATCAAAGTTCCAAAATCTAGAATTTTACCTTTTCGAATAAGTTCTGCAGCTTTTAATGTTCTTGTATTTTCTCGGGATACATATAAAGCCCTTTGAAAGATTTTTATGGGCATTTTTCCTCTTAAAGATTTAATAATACTTTCAGGTACATTGGCAAGAAAAGAATATTCCGGATATTGATTTTGAATAACTAAAAGAGCTTGTTTGCACTCTACTACACGAGTATTATATTCGCTAGATGCTAAGTTGTGCGAAACATTAGAATTTAATAAAATAATTTTGTAGGGTGAAAAATCAGCATCAATTAGTTGATATTCCATTCTCTCACAATTTAAAAGAATTAACTTTTTATATTGTCCCATAACCACAGCAAACTGATCCATTACTCCACACTTATTACCAACATAATTGTGCTCTGCTGTATGAGAAATATTAATGAGTTCGATGTCAGAAAGACTCAAGTCAAATAAAATATTTAATCCTTTAGCGAGTCCACATTCTAATGCAGCAGAAGAACTTATACCGGCTCCAATAGGAAGATCACTTGTGATTTTGCAATCAAACCCTCCTATTTTATCAGGACATTTTTTTCGAAGACCATCTACAACGCCAAGAACATAATTCTCCCATTGTATAGAACTAATACTAAAAGACTTTAGAATGTCAAAATTAATTGTTCCTATGTCTTCTGATGTTACAGAGCAAATAGTATTTTCTGTTTTGTTTAGTTTAAGTGTTACTTTTAGATTAATAGCAGAGGGCAAAACATAACCCCCATTATAGTCTATGTGTTCTCCAATAAGATTAATACGTCCAGGTGATTTAACAATAATTCCTGACTTAAAATATTTTGAGGTCATTTTATAAAACTTAGTTTATAAATCATCCTGATTTATTAATTTTTGAAAATTACAGTAAATCCTCCCCCACCAGACATAGGAATATTAAGTTTGGCTTTTTTAATATAACTATTGCTCTTTGGTCAGCTCCTTAATTAGATTTACCTCTTCCTGTTTGTAGGGTGTTCCATCTCTCCTTAATATTTCATGAAACCAAAGTTCTGGATCAGAACCGTCTGAAATTGGTTCATCCCAGGCATATTTTGTATTTGACTTGCCTGCAACTAGTCCCCAATTTATAGCCCCAATGTTATTTTGTTTTAGAAGCGGCATGATGTTGCTAAAAAGACTATTGTTTCTGCGAGCCATGTATTCAGTGCAAACCATTGGTCTATTATACATCTTAAGAGAATCAATAGCTTTTTCATGGTCCTTTTCATCGTTATAATTATGATAGGTAATTATATCTGAGTTTGCAAGTTGAAATTTATTAAGTTCTTCTAATTCAGTATTCCATACTCCTACTGTAAGAGGTTGATCTGGATTCACAGATCTAGCCCATTTAAAAACATTTTTTAAAAGAGGCAAACTTTTATTCTGACGGCCACTGTTCCCAGGCTCGTTGTAGAGATCCCATAATATTATCCTCTTGTCATTTTTAAATGTTACCAAAATATCAGTTATATATTCTTTAAGAACAGGTAATAAATTATCAGTAGTAAAAAGTAAATCTCCTGGATCCTGAATCCAACCAGAATTGTGAACACCTGGCTTTGGATCCGGCTGCTTTCCTGGCAAATATTTAGAATTCCAGCAATCATCAAAAAAAACAAATATGGTTGAAATATTGTGTTTATTGGCGATTGATAAATAAGTTTTGATTCTATTTTTAAAGCCTGACTTATCAACTTCCCACGCTACGTGATGCAGGTATACTCTCATTGCATTTAAACCAATATCTTCTGCCCATCCAAGCTCTCTTTCAATAGTTTCAGAATCAAAAGTTTCCTCTTGCCAGAATTCTAGTTGATTTATTGAAGTGCTAGGATTAAAATTTGCACCTCTCAACCAAGGAAGATTTTTTCCCCACTGATTAGCTTTTTCTTGAGACCATCTTTTTTCAATTTCAATTTTTTTTGATATCTGAATTTGAGTTTTTGTGTCTTTTTTTTCTTGCTTACATGAAACTAAAAAAGAAATTACCATAAAATTTAATATCACTAATTTATAGATTTTCATTGTTTTCATTGTTTTCATTGTTTTCATTTTTTTGTTTTTGGACAAGATTTGAATCGTATTTTAAATACGACTTTCAAATCTAAAACCCTGATTTAATCAATCTCTAAATTCACTCCCATCTCTTCAAACTGAGCTGCAGCATGCAAAAAATGAGCTGTGATCCAGTATACAGTCCATTTTTCTGAATAACCTCCTCTTAAATTGTATACATTAGACATTTCGCCATGTTGTGCAAAATTAGTTTGTGTCATTTGTTCACCTTGAGAACCAAAAGGATCTATCATTTGACCACAACTCCTGTACATTACTTTTGCCAATCTTTTAAGCGATTCGTTTCCAATATAGATTCCTAATTTGTATATCGAAGGGGTAATTAATACACCGTATACATCCAAATGTTGATTTTGAGGAGATACCACTGTCCAACCTCTAGTTTTAAAATTATGATTTGCTAACCTACCAGCTGGTAATGGAATGTCCCAAACAACTGTATAACTTAAAGTAACATCACCAGCATGCTTTGCCCAATTCAAATACTTTTTACTTCCTGTATTTTCATATGCAGCTAAAAACCCTTGAAATGCTCCCCAAGCACCTTCCTTATCTTCGCAGTTTGCATCTAAAGTTCCACCCCAATATGGCTCTTTCATGTCAATATGCCTTTGACCATAGTACTCAGTGATTTTCAAAGCTGCTCTTCCATATTTTTCTTCGTTAAATAATTCTTTTGCCATTAAAAGAGGTGAAATATAAAATGCTTCAGAAGTATTTATAGGATTCCAGTTTTGCATGAGAATCCTATTAGAATGTATGTCAGATGCTTTTTTTAAAAATAACTCCCACTTACTAGTAATAATCTCTTTATTTTTTCTACCTGCTTTTATTGCCAATGCGATGGAATTCATAGCTTGTCCTTGCGAAACCGGATCAGTTCCATACCATTTTCTTTCTTTTGTGTCATAAATCACTTTAAATCCATTTTGATCAAAAGGAGATGTAGTAATATGATCTAAAGATTTTTGTACCATCTCCAAAAGTTTATTGTCCTTGAACCTTGAACTTAAAACCTGTAATGCATAAGCTGGAGCTTCAGACTGCCCTGCCCATCCCAAAACAATTTGAGGTATGATTTCATCTCTTTTTGATGTAAATGGATTTTGAGAAGGAAACATATTAAATCCCGCATAGTGCTCATTTTCCATATACCTAGATTTTGTGAATCTAAACTTTGCATCTAAAATATCATCAACTGTTGGGAGATCTTCAGAATAAAAAGGCTTAAAAATCTCAATAGATGTATAGAGCGGTTGCTGAAATCCAGAACCTTCATTCTTAAACTGATAGGCTTCTAAATAAAAAGTTTTTTCTATTACTGTTCCTGGCTTAACTTTTATAAATGTATTAGTATATTTCATATCACCATTCTGCTTTGCTTTAGCTGAACTCAAAGTATTGTTATATGCTATTGGACCTGAGAATAAGACAATCTCAGAATCTTTTTTATAAGCTTCAACACCAAGTGACCACCACTGATCATTTTGTTTTCCACCTGGAACTGGACTTGGAACAGAATGTAATGCTGCACCATAATGGTTATTATTATTTTTCCATTCTAAACTAGCAAATGGCAAAGGAAATCTATGTTCTTCAAAAATCGCTTTTTCCCCGTTATTACCCCTGTATACTGGAACTTTTCTTGGGCCTGTTTTATCCCCTTTGTATAAATTTGATTCACCTGATGGATTACCGTAATATAATATACCCGGTAAAAAAGCTCTTGTATTATTTGCTGATACTTTCCATCTTATGGCCAGTGTTATACTATCTAAAGTTTTATTTCCTTTCCATTCATATCTTCTAATACATTTTATCTTTCCAGACTCTTGTTTATATGCGTCTTGTAAATACCAATCTCCTTCAGGAAAAGATATCTTCCCGCTTAAAATATGCCAGTCTCCATATTGCTTAAAAGATTCTGGTTTTGCGTGTATCCAATTTGAAGGCCATTCATTTTCCCATTTTGAAGCTATTGACCATAATCCCTCTGGTGGAGATTTAATATATGACTTATTATCAATTAAAAATTCTACCTGATAACCCTTTTTTTTAGTGTCAATCTTTAATGTCTGTGCATTACAATAAGAAATCAAAAACAAATAAAGGATAAAGTTTAAGACTGTTTTTTTTTGAGATAATATTTGATATTTAATCATACTGTAAATGATATTTATATATATTTTAACACTATTTAACAGAAAATTTAAATGATGTTTTTGAAAGATATTTTTCCCCTGGATTAAGTTCAACTGTTGGGAATTTTTTTTGATTAGGAGAGTCTGGGAAGTGTTGAGTTTCTAAACAAAATCCAGTTCTAAAATTATATTTCCCTTCTGTTTTACTTGGTAGTGTGCCATCTAAAAAATTCCCTGTATAGAATTGAATTCCTGGCTCATCACTAAATATTTCAAGTAATCTTCCTGAATTGGGCTCATAAGCTGAAGCTACGAATCGAAATCCTTCACTTTTACCATTGAGAACCCAACAATGATCATAACCCAATCCGTTTTTTAACTGTTGATTCTCTTCACTTATATCTTTTCGGATTGATTTGGAATTTCTAAAGTCAAAAGGTGTTCCTAAAACTTTTTTAAATTCACCCGTTGGAATTAATTTAGAATTAACTGGTAAAAATGAATCAGCATCAATTACTACTTCGTGGTCTAAAATATCATTTTTAAAATCTCCTGAAAGATTAAAATAAGAGTGCTGAGTGAGGTTAACAATTGTAGTCTTATCTGTACTGGCCTCATAATTTACTGTCAATTCATCATTATTATCTAAAATGTATGAAACTTTTACTTCAAGGTTTCCTGGATATCCTTCCTCCATGTCTCTACTTAAATATCTTAATTCAATTAATGCTGAATTTTTGGTTATAATTTGATTGGCTTTCCACACCACTTTATCAAAACCTTTTATTCCTCCATGGAGATGATTCTCTCCATTATTTTTGACTAATTCATATCTCTTTCCGTTAAGATCAAATTCACCTTCTGCAATTCGGTTTCCGTAACGCCCAATAATTGCACCGAAATATGGACTACTAGCCTCGTACTTAGCTAAATCGTCATATCCTAAAACAATATCTTTATAATTATTATTTTTATCTTTTGCAGTTAAAAAATTTATGATTCCCCCGTAGGTTATTACACCTACTTTCATTCCATTTTTATTTTTCATAATGAATTGATCAACCTCTATACCGTCAGAAGTTTTTCCAAATGAAGTTTTTTCAATTTTAAAAGATGTGCTGTCCATATTTTTCGAATTATTATTAATACAGCCATTAAACAAAAAAATCATACCAAAAATTAACTTATAAATTTTTATTTTTTTTATTTTCTTCATGTATACTTTTTTTAAAACTTATTTATTAGAAATGTCTCAATAGTGAATGAAATCAGCGACTGATTATATCAGTCAATAGAATTAAATGACGATGCAGGAAGGCCTTCTTTGTTAAAAAGAGTTCCTACTGTCCAATTTTTCCATCCATATCTTACATGTTTAGGGTATTTTACTTTGCTCGAAGAAGCCCTTATTTTATTATTAACTATTTCAGCTTCAGCTGTTTTGTATACCATATCATCACCTGCTATTTCAAAGTCTTTCAAAACACCATTAGACATTAATCCACTCCCTTTACTTTCAAAATCAATCTCAATGTAATTTTTAAAAATTTCATGACTCTTATAAAGTGGTCCCGAGGATATAATATCGTATTCATAATCTTTATCTAATGCCAAAAGAGCAAGTCTTTTACCCACGTCTTGCTTGTTATGGGGATGAATATCTCCTTCCTCTCCAATATCCATGATTATAACCATTCCAGTTTTATTGGTAGTTTTTAAAGTCTTCCTCTGAGCTTCTCTTAATTTATGTGATTCTTGAAATACACCATATTTAAAAGGGGCTATTTGAGCATAATAAAATGAAAAATCATAACCCCAGTTTTCTCTCCAGTCTTCTATCATACCTGTAAATAGTTCCTGATATTCATAATTATTATCGACATTAGACTCTCCTTGATACCATATAGCCCCCTTTATAGAATATGGCATTACAGGTGTTAGCATTTTTTTAAATAGAGCGGAATATCCATTGGGGTCATTAATACGATACAGCATTGGAATATTATCTAGTAAATATGAACTCTTTTTTATTAGTTCCTCATGAGATAGATTGTGAATTAGAACGGAACTAGCGTTAATGATAAAAGCATGATGTTTAAATTTAAATTCAGAAAAAACTAACTGTTTTTTAATCTTTGAGTTTTTAATGATTACATGGCTATTGAATCCACCACCACCTATACGGTCAGTAATTCTAATTGCCAGCATATTTTCCCCCTTTTTTAATAATTCTTTGGGGATATTATAGCTTCTTTTCCTTGACCAAGAAAAAGTATTCCCGATAAGTTCACCATTAAAATAGGTCTGATCAGTATCATCAATTCCCTTTTCAACAACTAATTGATAGTCTTCACTTATATCATCAATAATTATTTTTGTTCTAAACCATATTACCCCATCTGACAAAAGTTTATTTGATTCTTCAAATGCGCTTTCAAATCTTCCCTCTGATTGATAGTTAATATTTCCATAATCGGTATACTTAGATTCCCATTGACTCCAATTAGAATCATCAAAATTAACTTCTCTAAATTCTTTATCTTCAATATCAAAATTAGACCAGCCTTTCTCATAGAATTCCCATAGTGTTTCATCTTCGGTCCATTCTGGAATTTCAAAAGTTTTGAATCCAAATTTATTTTGAACAGCAAGTTTAATTGAGTCATTTAATCTTTTAAATTCTATTTGTAATAGATCGTAATCCTGTTCTTCTGGGACTTTATCTTTTGTGGATGATATAGACATTAGCTTACGATTGCTTGTCCATGCTTCTACTCTAGTTCCACCCCAACTTGTATTTACAATTCCTATTGGAATTTTAAGTTCTTTATTAAGTTTTCTTGCAAAATAATATGCTGCAGCACTAAATCCTTCTGCATTCTCTGGATTAGCAACTAACCATTTACTTTTTTTAATAAGTTCTCCTGATAAATCCATCGGAACAGTGAACATTCTTATTTCATTATTATTCACTTTAGAAATTTCTTCATCTTGGTTATCAATACAATTAACGCATTGATTCATTTTCCACTCCATATTCGACTGTCCTGACGATAACCAGACCTCACCGATCATAACATCCTTTAATAAAATACTATTATTAGATGTCTGAATAGTTATGGTATATGGACCACCAGCTTTAGGAGTTGAAAGCTTTAGTTCCCAATCACCTTTTTCATTTGATTGTGTAGAAGCTTCTTTACCCCAGCTTCCCTTTACAGTAATAATTTCATTTGGTTTAGATTTTCCCCACAAAGCTGTATCATACATCTGTTGTAAAACCAAACTATCCGAAAAAATAGAAGCTAAAATTAATTCACTCTCTTTTTTGTCTATACTGCATGAAACAAATAATAAAAAAGATAGTATTGATATGTAGTTTTTCTTAAAAATTTGATTTTTCATTTTTTATTACTTGATAAGTTTATTTAATCAATTTAATTCTGAAATAATGGAATTTGCTGTCTTAAAGTTAATACCGTCATCAAGTTTGTTGATAATAAAATTTCCTAGGTCTTCGCCCTGTTTTTTTCCAGCCTCTACGGCTGGTTTATAATGAATACCCCCCAAAAGTCTACTAATTGCAGCCTCATCTGAGGCTTGTTTAAAAGATTTATATTTTCTAACGGGCAATCCAAAAGGTATTTCAGTTGAGTCTATAAAAGCAAAATTATCACCGAATAAATTAGTTAATATTAGAGATGCTCCCCTTGAAGCTACACTGTGGGCACTAGTATGTTCTGGAAAAGGTGGTGTCTCTAGAATTGGTTTCCATTCAGCATCAATGTATTTATTGATATATGTCTCAGGTCTAATTAAATTACTCCTGTATTTTTCATCCCACGAAATAATAAATGAATCCGCGAGTGTTATCCCTACTTTAGCCAATACATATGATGCTTCAGTATTTGATAGCTTCTTCTGCTCGGCTACTTGACATGTTATATGAATCCAGTGACCGGCAGGTGATATTTGTTGATCATTATACATTAAATGACCAAAGTTATTTGACTGATTCGGATTACAGTCCCAAAACATGGCAATTTGTTTTTGTTCATCCGTGAGATTATTTACTGTATTATAAACTTGAACCGCTTCCTTATAAAAAGTAGAGTTTTTATTTATTGAAAAAATGGTGTTTTCTGAGGGTTTAAATTGATTACTTGAATCAATCGCAAAGGGAAGTAATTTACTCCAATGAGGTTCAAGTGCATCAATATATGCCGGAGGAGTAGGCTTCCATTTTCCTAAATCATTTTCATCTACTATGAAGCCACTGTAAGCAGTTCTTTCCAAATAACCATCACTTTGAGAACGTTTTAAAATAATTTTGCCAATTAACTCTCCATATTCTTGAGAGGCTTTGAATAAATTATTATTAGAAACAATATTATAGAGTTTATTCAAAATCGCGTCTTGAGTATTTATAAAAGCTACACTATCATAAACTAGGTTTTTTCCAACATATGTAAATGCTGTAATTCCAGCAACAGTTGGATCAATTTTATATTTATTTTTTGGGATTGATTCAAATCCATTTAGCCTTTCCGATAAAGAATTAAAAACTATATCATTAGGTCTTGAAGCCTCATAAGAAGCTAAATTAGTGTACGCATAAATTCTACTTGTTTGAGGTGGTGAGAATACATCTGTAACAATAATATCAGTTAAGTTTTTATTCGATTGATTTATCCATTTTGAAGAATTGATGCTTTGATTAACTAGTTCAGCAGAATTTTGATTGCATCTTGAAAAGCCAAAAAGGAATAATAATGTTATAAAAAAAACACTAAATCGCATATCCATTTTATATATTCTTATTTGAATTTGATTATTTTATATTTTCCATTGTTATGATCTAATCGAACACTGTCTATAGCATCTGATATTTTTATTGATCTTGATGATTGCGATAGATAGGATGTTCCAAAATAAAACTCTTTTTTTCTTGATTTTTTGTTTTTACTATAAATCATCAAACTCTTTACTTGATCATCAATTAGATATTCTTTTGATTCTAAATTAGTTTTTTTAAAAACAGTCAAAGAATCATTATTATTAGATATAGCATAAAGTGAATTTCCTGATATATCATTTATTTTGACCAATGCTTTAGCATCTTTATCTGATAAAAATCCTGATTTACTATATGGCATGATATCAAATTCTCCCTTTCCATTTCCTAAAAGTAATTTACCTATTGAAGCGTCTTCTCTTCCTAACCCAACTTCCATAATGTATAAATTGCCGACTAATAAAATATCCTCATTACCATCATTATTGAAATCCTCTGCATGCATACCAAATACTGGGGAATATTGAACTTCCTTTGGAAGTGAGTTTATTTTAAATTTACTATTCCCCAAATTCTCTATGTATACTGATTCTAAAATTTCACATTTAAGTTTCTTTGCATTTTTGAGTTCCTTTGGTAAAAAGATCTTGTCAAAAGTTCGTTCTGCATAACTTAAATGGGTTTTAAACCGTCCTCTCATTGAGTTAATTTGACTTATTAGGCTACCCCTTGTATGAACAGGATAAGCACTCCCCTGATTAAAGTAAGAAACGACAGGATCAATTCTTCCGTTTTGGTCGTAATCATCAGCATACATCATTAATGGTTGGTCTTTAGATACCCTAAATCTATTATTTATGCCTTGATTACCAACAATATAATCTATATCACCATCATTATCAAAATCTGCAGAGGTTATACTATTCCATAAACCAGTTGTATTTTTAATACCAACTTGATTAGTAATGTTTTTAAAAACACCATTTTTATTTTTTAAAAAAATGATCGAGTTCCATTCTCCAACACATATTAAATCTGTCCAACCGTCATTATTAAAATCAGTCCACAAAGCTGAGGATATCATTCCCAAATCGTTCGTAAAAGGAAATACCTCTGAATCAGATTTAATAAATCTCGGAGAACTATCTTCTTTTAAATGATCAGAAGTAGTATTGATAAGTAAATAATTTTCAGGTGATATTGGAAAATCTCCAGGCACAACCATACCACAAACAAATAAATCAAGATCTCCATCCTTATCAAAATCTGCTGCTGACACACCTCCACCACTTGATTCAGGTAATTTTAGAGTATTGTAATCAATTGAAAAGTTTCCTTTACCATCATTAATATAGAGCCTGTCTTTATAATATTTTGATTTTTTTCCATAAGAGGTACCACCACTAACAACATATATGTCATTGTCATTATCATTATCTGCATCAAAAATTAAAACCCCCATGTCTTCAGTTTTGATATTACTTGAATCAAATTTTTTGGAATTAAAACCACCAAAAGAATCTTGAAAAAAAATATTTGATTCACTCCCTGATGCATTTCCAACGAATAAATCCTCTTTACCATCACCGTTCAAATCTCCAACAGCCAGACCAGGACCCATCTTACTGTGTTCGCGCAGAAGAATCGGCTGAGTTTTAAAATCAGTATGGGTGTCTTCTTTATGGATAGTATTTATTCCAATTTTTTCAATTTTATTAAATATAGGTTCAGAAAGGTTTTCTCTTCTTGGGGAACCATTTATTGTTGCATCAGAATAGCTAATTGTCAAAGTTTGATTTATATTGATATTCTTAAGAAATTGCCCTTTTCCATCTGGCCATTTAATACTCAGACTATCAATAATAGTATTTTTACCGAGTCCAAAATGAACAACATCAGCAACAGTGGAAAGATACCCTTGACATGGAAAGTTTTCATAAAAAATTATATTCTTATTGTCAATAAAAACCTTAACAACGCTTCCTATACCTCTTAAATTTTTTTTAGGTCCTTTAAATTTTATTTTTAAGTAATTCTTTTCTTCTATTTCACTAGTACGATTTTTATAAATAATTGCCTCTTTGTTTATCGTATTTATTACTAGGTCAAGATCTCCATCATTATCTAAATCTCCGTAAGCAGCTCCATGTGAAATTGATTTCTCTTCAATTCCCCATTCAGTAGTTTTATTTAAAAAATTTAGTCCTCCTTGATTTTCAAAGAAATAATCTTTTAGTGAAAGGTTAGGCAATTTATTAACCCGTTCGACTCTTATAGAATCCTTAGAAGCTCTAGTTCCAAAAATAGATCTCAACGGTTGGTAATGAATAAAATCTAAATCACCCACATCTTTTAAAAGTCCATTAGTAATAAACAAATCTTTATCACCATCATTATCAAAATCAGCTATTAGTGGAGCCCAACTCCAATCTGTATTATGAACACCAATAACTTGAGCTATTTCACTGAATGAACCATTTCCATTATTTAGTTGTAATGCATTTCTAGAATATTGTGGTAAATATCCTTTTTTAAGAGTTAAATTAAATTTGTCATACTTTGGTGTTGGTATAATCATTTTTAACCTTTGGTTATCCTCAGGCATCATATCAGCTACAAATATATCTGGATAAGCATCATTGTTTATATCTGCTACTGAAACTCCCATGCCAGCAAATTCAGTATGCTTTAAATGTTTAGAAGTTTGATTTTTGAAAGCCCCATTTTTATCGTTTATATATAAAATATCATCAGATTGAAAATCATTTGATATATATATATCCGGCCATCCATCTTTATTTATATCACTTACTGCCACACCTAAAGAATAACCCTCATATATAATTCCAGCTTTTTCTGATACATCTTCAAACTCATTATTGCCTAAATTCTCATATAATTTATCGGTACCTGGTAATTCTGCTCCTATTTTTTTATCACTAACATAACTTACATCGTTATAATAAACATCGTAAGGGTCTCTAACAATAAGTAAGTCTAGATCATTGTCTCTATCATAGTCAAAAAAGACTGCTTGAGTTGAATATCCATCATCATCGATGCCATACTTTTTAGCAGATTCGGTAAACGTTAAGTCGCCATTATTAATAAATAATAAATTTTTTCGTTTAGAAGGCTCAGGAAAACCGGATGCACAAACATAAATATCTAACAAACCATCCTGATTTATATCCTCCATTACAACTCCTGTTCCCCAAACTTTATCTTTAATTCCTGCCTGATCAGTTATATCCTCAAACTCTAAATTACCTTTATTCAAATAAAGCTTACCTGAAACAAGGTTTCCAGAAAAATAAACATCTTTCAATCCATCATTATTTATATCGCCAATTGCCACTCCCGCACCAGAGAAGAAAAAAAAGTCAAGAATATCAGAAGTCAATTCCTCCGAGATCAAATTAGAAAAACCAATACCTGTTTTATCTGAAGATAACTTTTCAAAGCGTGTTTCAGTTTTTACACAACTAATCAAAAGCTTAATAGTTGCAATTAAAAGTAAAAAACTAATGGCTTTACGATAATTCACTTTGTCTAGTATTATAATAAGTAAGATGACCCTTCATTTAGAAGGGGTCATCTTATAAAATTAAAAATATTTGCCTTGCCGGCAATTCTTTTTTTTATATATCAACAGAGACTTTAATCAATTAATTTAAACAAAATTAAAAGATAGTGTAAGTATTAAATTATCTTTTACCAACCTGGACTTTGTGTTAACTTTCCTTCACTTGCATCTATTTCTCTCTGAGGCATAGGAAAGTATCTAAATCTTGAATCCCAGTTGCCAAAAACTTGAGCACCAATACCCCATCTTTGAACATCGAATATTCTATGGTATTCAAAAGCTAACTCTCTTCTTCTTTCGTCTATTAGAGCTTTTATTGGATCGGCTTCGGTTGTTGCACCTAGGCCAGCACGTGAGCGAATTTGATTATTAATTATATCCATTCCAGCAGATGTATTGCCTGATTGAATTAAAGCCTCAGCATATAAAAGTAGCATTCCTCCATAGCGAAACCATCTATGATTACTATAATCAGTTCCACCATTTGAAGCATAATTCTCAGTAACAGAATTTCTTGGGCCCATGTACTTTTTAATATTTGTACCTTCAGCAGTGTGCATCCAATCCTTTGTATAGGTAAATACTTCTGTGGGTTTACCATCTGGCATTCCAATATAATCGTCACCCTCTGCATAAAGGGATACAGGAAAACGCTTATCACCAGGTTCAAATAATTCCTCTATTTCTTTTGTAGCTGCCCATAGTTGGCCCCAGCCGCCTCTCCATCCAACAACTGCGTCCCCGCCAGGATGTAATTGATTGCTTATTCCAAAATGGAATGGTCTCAACATTCCTTGCTGAGCAGCAATTTCAGTATCATCCATCACCCAGATATTATTAGCCCCATCAAAATTTCCTGAAGCTTGGATTTCAAAAATAGATTCAATATTATTTTCGTTATCCCAAGCAAATACGTCATCATAATTAGATTCTAAAGCAAATGCCCCAGATCCCACAACTTCTTGAAATGCTGATGTCGCTGCAGTCCAATCTTGTTTCCAAACATTAACTTTTCCAACATATGCTTTTGCAGCCCATTTTGTAGCTCGCCCTTTATTACTGTCATCCCACGATAATGGTAATCCGGTAAAAGCGGCTTCAAAATCAGATAAAATTGCAGCATACAGAGCCTCAGATGTTGAGTTTGGTATTGAAGCAGTTGCTAAATTTTCAGCAACTTCTGTTACTAACGGGGGATTTCCCCATAATTTCATGGCTTGAAAGTGAAAAAAGGCTCGAAGGAATTTAGCTTCTGCTATATATGTAGCTTTTTTAGCTTCTGTTAAATCAACATCATCCTCTTCTATTTTTTTAAGAATGAGATTAGCTCTGAAAATACCCTTGTAAGTTACTCTAAATGCAAGTGAAAGTGTCGCCTCAGGATCGGACGAACCTTGAAGTATTTGAGCATCATAAGCACTATCGTTTGTGTACTGTTGAAACATATCATCGTCAGTTAATCCTACAAGTTTTTGCCACGGCATTCTGGTTCCACCATCAAAACCACTTGTACCATCTCCTAGACCTGGAGCAAAATAATCTTGGGTTGATGAATAAACAGAGAAAATAGCTCCATCAAAATCAGCAGCTGTTTTATAATAAGCCGCTTCTGATAATCTATTTAATGGCTCCAAATCAAGATCGTTGCAACGGTAAATAGTTGCAAAAGCCAGTAATGATAAAATTGAAATTGTAATATATTTTTTCATAATATTTAGGATTTAATTAAAATGTAAGTTGGATTCCCATTTGGATTGTTACGGGAGTGGGGGTTCTTCCATCATCTTGCCCAGATATAAGTGGAGTTTCTCCTCTTGAGAAAGTAAATCCTCTTGTCGCTTCTGGGTCTAATCCAGAATAATTTGTGAATGTGAACATATTTTGAGCATTCACATAAACTCTTCCTTTTTTGATCATGTTTGCTTTTATGGAAGAGAAAGCTTCTTGAGGTATACTATATCCCAATTGAATATTCCTAATTCTTAAAAAGGATCCGTCTTCAATCCATCTGTCAGACATTCTATTATTAGCATTTGGCCCACCATTTACTATAGCTCTTGGAATCTCATTGCTTGATCCTGGTCCGGTCCAACGGTTTAGAACAGAAATAGATTGATTATCCCCTGACTCTGTACTGTTAGTATAATCCTCGAGAGTTAATCTAGCATTGTTAAAAATTTCATTTCCTGAAGTTCCCTGACCAATAATAGAGAAATCAAATTTTCTATAATTAGCATTCAAAGAAAATCCATAGAAAAATTCTGGAACTGGAGATCCCAAATATGTTCTATCAAGGTCATTAATTACCCCGTCAGGCACTCCATTTGGACCAGACAAATCTTTAAACTTTATATCACCAGGTGCAGCTCCAGTTTGAGTAGCATGTGAATCAATCTCAGCTTGGGTCTGGAATAGACCATCAGTTTGTAGTCCATAAAAATGACCAATTTCAAAACCTTCTGCAGTTCTATGTGATTGTAAATCAATACCCGTAATTATCTCACTTCCACCTAAATCAATAACCTGGTTATTTACAGTGGTAAGATTTGCATTAACACTAAAATTAAAATCTGAATTAACTGTCTTATTATATCCAACAGAAAATTCTAAACCATTGTTTTCAACAGATCCAACATTTGCATCTGTATTTGGATAAAATCCAGAGGTTCCAGGAACTGGTACTGCTACTAATAAATCTTTAGTAGTTTTTTGGAAATAGTCAAAAGTAGCATTGATAGCACCCTCAAACAGTACAACATCTAAACCGATATCCATTTGCACACTTTTCTCCCATGATAAAGCGGGATTAGCATAATTATAGGCAGCTGGGGCCCTAACAAGATCCTGGTTAGTTCCTAATGTATAAAACTCAGTACTTCTTAGACTTGGTATGTACGCAAAGTTAATTCCCGTCAGCTGATTACCAACCTCACCATAAGAGGCTCTTAATTTAAGATCATCTATAAAATTAGCATTATCCATAAACGACTCGTCACTTATTCTCCATGCAGTTGAAAATGATGGGAAAATTTGACTTCTATTGCCTTCTTGAAATCTCGAAGAAGAATCTTCACGAACATTTACAGTTAAATAATATTTTTGATCAAAATTATAATTCACTCTCCCTAAAAACCCTCTAATTGCCCAATGATCTTTGTCATCATTTGCAGAAATATTATCTCCTGTGGCAGCTATTTTAACATTTGGGTTTAATATTGGAGCTCCACTCCAATTTATAAAATCATAATTATAACTACTTTCTTCGTGTCCCGCTAACAGCTTTAAGTTGTGTTTACCAAAACTTGTATCATAGGTCAAGACATTATTAAAGTTAATTGTTTGTTCAAGTACTCTTACACCAATAACAGAAAAGTTTGATGTTACTGCATCATAGCTAGAAAGATCCCATCCACCGGATCCATTACCTTCCTCATATGTCTGAGTTGCAACGTAATCAATTCCCACTGAGGATCGAAATTTTAATCCTTTAAGAATTTCATATTCTCCATAAAAATTTCCATTTATTCGTTGAAATGGTTGTCTTAAAGTACTATTTCTTTGATCATTAACACCAAAATAATTTCTAAACGGTGCACCACCGGTGGTATCATTATTAATGACACCAAATCCCCCGGGCCCATTAGGATCAAAATAATTTACAAATGGAGCATTTGCACCTAACCTATTTAAAAACGTTCTTGCCTCAAAGAGATTCTCTTTATTTACAAAAGCCAATGATAAAGACTCCCCAAATTTAAGTTTGTCATTTACTTTAATATCTGAGTTTACTCTAAATGAAAATCTTTCAAACTCTGATTGAGTATTTTGCGCAGACTCTTGTCTGAAATAATTTGCCATTATACCATAATTAGCATTTTCATTTCCTCCAGTTATTGATAAATTATGATTTTCTATTGGAGCATTATCATTAGCAAATAGTCTTTGCCCATCATATGTTGGGTTATTTGAAAATTGAGAATAGTCGTTTCCCAGCTCTTGACTGAGAGCTATATATTGAGATGTGTTTAGTACATCATAATAATTGGTTAATGTTTGAAAACCAAAACTCGATTCATAATTAACTTCAGTTTTGCCTGTGTTTCCACCGCGCTTAGTTGTTACGATTATTACACCATTTGAAGCTCTTGCTCCATAAATTGCAGCAGAAGAAGCATCTTTTAAAACTTCAATAGATTTAATATCTGACGGATTTATTCCAGATAATGGACTGTACCCTGTTGTAGAAAAACCTGCCTGCTGAACATTTATTGGGAGTCCATCAATAATCCATAATGGTTTAGAATTTCCTGTCGTTCCAATACCTCGGATTCTGACCTCAGCTGGCGCCCCTGGCTCTCCACTCTGAGATGTAATTTGGATCCCCGCAGATCTTCCATAAATCAAAGATTGAATGTTTGCTGTTGATTTTTGAGAGGAATCATCGACCACAATTTTTGATATTGCGCTTGTAATATCTCTTCTATTTTGTGTACCAAATCCAACCACAACGACATCATCCAATCCTGAAACATCTGCTACTAATACAATATTTATTTCAGAATCTCCCTCTACACTTATTTCTTGGGACAGAAAACCTATAAATGATATTTTAAGAGTAGGATTTTCATTTGTTGTTACAATTGAAAATTTTCCATCAAAGTCAGATGTAGTTCCATTATCAGTTCCTACTTCAATAACAGTGGCTCCGGGTAGAGGGTTACCTTCTTCGTCTGTAACGATCCCAGAAACTTGTAGTTTCTGTATATTAATTTCCTCTTTTATCGTTACTGGGATTTCTTCAATAATGATAATCTTATTTTTACGAGTAAAACTAAAACTATACTTGTCGCTAGAAAAACATTTCTCTAATAGTTCGTTGGCCTTAATTGTTCCTTTTTCAACATGTACCTTAGGAATATTTTTAAAAAGGTCTTCTTGATAGATAAACGTATATTTCGTTTGCTCTCTGAATAGATCAAAAATCTCATCGATTGTAACATCTTTATCCTCATTGATTACGATTTTATCATTTTGACTAAATACTTCGTTAGCAGAAAAACTGAAAACTGTTGTACAAAACAATAGCATAAAGGCTCTCATGATAAATTTTAATTTATTTTTCTTTTTGCAGAAAAATTTATTTATAGTTTTAAATTGCATAATATTGCATATTAATTGGTTAGCTAAATTTTTAATTAATTAATAATCTTAAGGGGATAAAGTGTTTTACTGTCTAGGTATAACTTTGTTCCCTTTCTTACTTAATAATAATTTTCTTATCTTTTATATCATAGGCATTAATAAATTTTGTTTTCATAATTACAGTTAGTATTTCTTCTATAGAATCGTTTTTACTTAGTACTCCGTTAAATTTAATAGCTTTTTGTTCAATATTTTCGAATACAACTTCAACATCGTACCAACGAGCTAAAACAATCATTATCTCGTTTAAAGGCTTACTCTTAAAACTAAACAGCCCATCTCTCCAAGATACCTCACTATAAACATCAACCTCGTCAATTGTTAAAACCTTGTTTTTAATGTTTATTTTGGACTGCTGATTTGGCAATAAGATTTCTTTATGATTAGCATTATATAAAACTACTTTCCCTTCAACCAATGTGGTGTAAACCATGGCTTCGTCTAAATATGCTTTTATGTTAAATTCTGTCCCAAGGACATCAACTTCTTGACTTTTGTTTAGCACCTTAAATTTAGCCCCCTGATGATCTGTGCTTGGCGACACATCAAAGTAAGCTTCACCATAAATGAGCTCTACCTGACGGGTTTCATTTTCTCTAAAACTAACGGGATATTTAAACTGAGATTCAGAATTCAACCATACTTCTGTTCCATCAGATAGTTTTATAGAGAATTGGCCACCTCTAGGAATGGTTAGATAATTATATTTAATTGATGATGGGTTGCTTTTTGCATTTTGATACA
>OJHK01000573.1_pt1 | contig 22241 bp, 18 predicted proteins | sample 1595161 | NCBI WGS metagenome assembly OJHK01 (sample SAMN05416842, study PRJEB24817) | seawater metagenome | isolation source: Sea water | place: Canada:Atlantic | collected 2013-07 | reverse complement strand
CGAGATGTAGAGAGGTCTCGTGGGCTCGGAGATGTGTATAAGAGACAGACACAAACTCACGCTAAACTTAAACTTAAGTATTGAGGTTGGATCTGAGTTCATTCCCTGCGGTGGGGGGCAGGGAGCCGCCAAGATAGGACTAGGCTGGCGAGGCAAAGTCCGCTCGGCCCGCTTCCTTGCTAGGGAAAAACTGAAAGCCTATATCGAAGAGCGCGGGTTATCGGAGGAGCTCAAGCCAGGTTCCGTTGACCACTATCTGCTTTTCGAATTTGATCAGGCCACGGATTTCAAAAAGATCGATTTCTCGGCAATCTATCGAAAATTTCAGTCCGGATCGGAATACATGGCTGTTACGTGTTCTTGGTCCGACATCTTGAATGATAGGGGTTAGGAAAACTGAGCCGCTAAGCTCATCCGTTCGTAAAACAAATGAACACCTCTGATACGTTCCAAACTATAAAAAGTGAATATGGGCACTATGCCAGTTGGGCTGTATGGGCGGCGCAAGGAGAGACCCCAAAAAGTAACATCGATGACCTTTCGATTCTAAATATTGATGAGAATCCTGCACTGCTGGAATCGCTACAGAGGGACTTAATTTTCCTTGGGCTGAATATCTCTCGCCCTATTGAGAGACCACTTGGAAACTTTCATGATCCTCGCCCAATGGCTACTGACTTTAAAATCCGGTATGCTCTTCAAGACACACCCTATTGGGGTGGATATATGACAGACATTATCAAAGACTTTGAAGAGAAAGCATCAGGCAAGATGATGAAGTATCTGCGAAGTGACCCTGACTTTGAAAGAGAAAACATCGAAGTACTGAGGTCTGAGATTAGAGTTCTTGGATGTAGTAACCCCTTGATTATAGCGTTCGGTAAAGATACCGAGCTGATTGCGCGAAGAAACCTAGGTAAAGATTTCACCATTTGCAGGATTCCTCACTACGCGAATTATACATCCAAGGAGAAATACAGGGAGCAGGTTCTCGATGTGCTCGACAAAATGAAAGCCGAACAAGGCGGTGGACTCAACGCGCAACCGCGTGAGTCACCTAGGACGTTGGGCGAAAAATAGTGGTCGGGTTACCCAAACTGGACCACCTAAACAGTTAGTCTGGATGGGTTGATGTAGTGGTTGAAGGTGTAGAGTAAGTCAAGGGATGGGCGGATTACGCAAACTAGTGATATCAAGGTAGTCTCGTCGATAAATTTAGAAGCAATTGAATCCGTGCCGTCGGTTCACCGACTTTGGCCTAGGTGGCGGCGGCCTGCAAAACCGTATTATTACCTAAGGAATATTGTCTTACATAAGTGCGAGACCGAACCCATACGAACAGAAGCGAACAGAATAGATGCTCTAACGGTCAATATAATGGCAATGAGATTAAGGAGAGCAGACCCCCGGGGGGGGGGGCGTTCATTCGTGGTCGGGGTTACGAAAACTGAGACACTGACAGAGTTAGTCTGGGAATCCAGAAAGGACCCAGACCATGAAAGGCAAGAGATACACGACTGAGCAGAAGATCCGCATATTGCGAGAGGCCGACCAGCGCCAACGGCTGACCCCGCCGCCAACCCCTCGACGTTATCGGCGTTCCTTGGCGTCTTGTTACTATTCAAAGCACTGTTTTGTTACTAGTAAACCGAATCATCATCACACAAAAAACCCCTTAACCGTTTTAGCTAAGGGGTTTACAAGATCCTAAATTGGGTGCAGGGCTTGGATTTGAACCAAGGACCTTCAGGTTATGAGCCTGACGAGCTACCAGACTGCTCCACCCTGCAACAAAGGTGATATTCGACACTGAATCATCTGGATTCGTCTCAGTGCGAGTAAATTGAGTTAAAAGAACCTAAATGCCCAAGGGACATGTTCCCCGAAGGGAGGGAGAGGAATGAAACCAGAAAGTGCCGTGTCAACAGGCTTTTTGAAAATTCCTAACTCCGCTCTTGCATCCCCCCACCCCGATCTCTGTGTTTGACCGTTCTTTCCTCGGAAAGAACCGTTCCTTCGAACCCAACCAACTAACAACAAATCCGATCGCAAGGCCGCCCACTGGCGGACCTGTGTAAAGAATCAATACATAGATCAACATGAGTAAAATCACCACTACGGTCCACGACCTCCTCGATGCTGGCGTCCATTTCGGCCACCAAACACGGCGTTGGAACCCGCGTTCCAAACCCTTCGTTTTCGACCACCGTCAAGGGATCACGATTATCGATCTCGGTAAGACCTACACCTTGCTCGAGCAAGCTTGTGAAGCAGTCACCGAACTCATCGCCACCGGCGGTAACATCCTGTTCGTTGGCACCAAGCGCCAAGCTCAAGAAATCGTGCGCGAAGCCGCTGGCTCCGTAAACATGCCTTTCTGTGTCGACCGCTGGCTCGGCGGCACCCTCACCAATTTCGCCACCGTTAAGGCATCCATCGCCAAGTATAAGAAGTATCAGGCCATGGACACCTCGGGAGACCTCCAAAAACTCGGTGGTAAGGAACAAGCCGCAATCCGTCGCGAGATGGTTCGGATGCAGAAGAACTTTTCCGGCATCTCTGAGATGACCGACCTGCCGAAGGCTATGTTCATCATCGACGTCGCTCATGAAGACATCGCTGTCGCTGAAGGCGTTCGCTGCAAAATCCCGACCATCGCCTTGGTCGACACCAATTCTGACCCAACCAACGTCACATACCCAATTCCGGGTAACGACGATGCCGTTAAGTCCATCCGCGTGATCGTGGATACCGTAGTAGAGGCCATCCAAAACGGACTCAGCCAACGCGACGCACGTCGTATCGCCAAGGGTCAAGCCGACCTCAAGGCCGCCACTGCTGCTGTTGCCGCTGCCGCTGAAGCCGCCGAAGACCAACCAGGTCCTGCCCCCGACGTCACCGAGACCATCTCCGACGAAGTCGTCATCCCTGCTGCCACGAAGCGTAAAAAGATCGCTGCGCCTAAGGATGGTGCTACCGCCGACGAGGCTCCCGCAGCTACCGAGGAAGCCGAAGAGGCTCCTAAGCCCGCTCCTGCTCCTGCCATTCCCGCCGCTCCTACCGAAGCAGCTAAGGAAGCGCCTAAAGCAGCAGAGTAAGCGATTCCTCTCCCTCTCTCAATAATCGATAGATTCAAGACACTCTCATGAGCACTCAAATTAGCGCCCAGATGGTAAATGAACTGCGCAAGATAACTGGCGCAGGACTAATGAAATGCAAAAAGGCCCTCGTGGAAACCAACGGCAACGTTGAAGAAGCGACGACCATCCTGCGCAAGCAGGGTGAAGCCGATACGGCCAAGAAGTCTCAACGTGAAGCCAAAGAAGGCGTGATCGAAAGCTACATCCATCTCGGTGGAAAAGTTGGCGTTTTGATCGAGGTCAACTGCGAGACCGACTTCGTCGCTCGCAATGACGACTTCAAGGCATTCGTGAAAGACATCTGCTTACATATCGCCGCCGTCAACCCGACCGCCGTGAACCGCGAAGAAGTCCCTGAGGACCTCGTGGCCGCGGAACGCGAAATCGCGATGGCTCAAGCCGAGGGCAAACCTCCGATGGCGGTGCAGAAGATCGTCGAAGGAAAGCTCGAGAAGTTCTTCGCCCAAAGCGTGCTGCTCGATCAGCCGTTCGTGAAGAATCCCGATCAAACCATCCGCGAGCTCATCGCAGCGACGATCCAGAAGACCGGCGAGAATATCCAAATCCGCCGCTTCACCCGCTACCAGCTCGGCGCCTAAACAGCGTTTCCGACTCGTAAATTTACAACGCCTCCCTTCACGGGGAGGCGTTTTTTTTGGGCTGAATGCCCCGCCTCACCATTCATTCAAGCGCTCAAAATACGGTAGCCGAGGTCGCTGACCCCGGTCTCATGGCCTCCAAGTTCGTCCCACCGTTCCGGGGTCAGCGACCCCGGCTACATTTAGACATAGACGGAGCTGTTTGTGCGACCTATCCGATTCAGCTGCACATTCAGACTCACCTGATCGATCAAAGCCGGGCTTCGATCTGCGCTAGGAGTTGTTGGGCTAGCTCGGGCTGCGCCTCAGCCAAATTCTTCGTTTCGCCCTCCGAGGTGCGATGATCGTAGAGTTCCAAGTATCCGTCTTCATGAACGATCAGACGGTGAGTTTCCGTGCGAAGCGTTCGTGCATTCTTGAAATAACCGTAAGCCGGATGACCGTCGGCTGCGGCCGATGCGAGCACAGGGGCTAGGGAAACGCCGGAGGCGTGCTCCGGTGCCGGAAGTTTGGCCAATTCGACCAGCGTCGGAAAGATGTCGATGGTCTCTACCATGGCGTCCGACATTTCGCCAGGGTCAGGCATACCTGGGTAACTGATGATCAAAGGAGAGCGGAGCGACTCTTCGAAGAGCGCATGCTTCCCCCAGATATCGTGCTCACCGAGGTGCCAGCCATGATCGCCCCAGAGGACAACGATGGTATTCTCGCGTTGGCCGAGCTCATCCAAGCGTTGCAGAATACGACCAACCTGAGCGTCGGCATACGAAACACAGGCGGCGTAGTGGCGCCGCACCTCCATCGCAAATTCCTGATCAGCAGTCAGCTCGGGCTCGAGTAAGTTGTATTTATAAAACTCGCCGGACTTATGCCAGGTAGTCCGCCCTTCCGGTTTCTCCGGATGCGGCGTCGCGGGAAGTTTCACACCGGCGTAAGGCTCCATGTATTTCGCGGGAGCTCCAAACGGCAGATGCGGGCGAAGAATACCAAAGGCCATAAAGAACGGTTTGCCGGACGCATCTTTGGTCAGGCTTTCGAGCTCCGCCATAGCCCGCTCGGTATTGGTGCCATCCGGGTAGATGGAGTCGGGTCCCTCAACCAATTGAATCCCGTCCATCTTGGTCGCATCACCACGGATCTCTCCGAGAGCCAAACCATGCATCCACCCTCTCGGGTGCTGCCATTCACCGGATTCGAGGATGTGCCGATCCCAGGATTCGGGCATTTCATGAATGGCCTCGTCATCCCAATCCGGCCCGCCACGCCCACCGGGATGATGCGAAACCTTTCCGACCGATATGGTCGTGTAACCATACTGCCGAAACCAAGCTGGCATACTGGAAGGAAGCGCATTCGGATCTTTCGCCAGCTGTTCGGCCCGGCCGAATAACGCCGCATTGGAGGACCCGCCGTATTGGCCGGTCAACAAAGCATAACGGGACGCCCCACAAGTCGGGGCCTGAACATAATGACGCCGAAAGCCTCGTCCCTGCGCCGCCAACGCATCAATGTGAGGCGAACTTATATAATCGACGCCGAAACTATTTAGCTCCGGCCGCAGATCATCGATACAGATCAGTAGAATATTTGGTGGCGAAGACTTATCCGCCGCATTTTCGCTCACAGCTGCGACCTGTTCAGAAGAACAAGAAACAAACAAAAATGCTAAGAACAAGAACGCCGACCGGGTAACAAGTGATTTCATGGGAATAGGGGTGACGCCATGAAAACGACGGCTCGACCTATTGTTAAGACGAATCGTTCGACTGAAACACGGAGAAATATTCATTCCATATTCACTCGAGAATACTCGCGAGATTCTCTCGATTGGTGGCTCGACTGCAAAATCTCAACTCTACCCCCGTTTCCCCATGACCCGTCGCGAACTTCTCCGCTTTGGTGGCGCCTCCCTTGCTTACGCTAGCCTGGCTCGTTCCCGTCTGCTCGCTCATCCGAACCACGCTGCAGCCGCTGGCTCTCATTTGTTTTTCAGCGCCGTCGACCTGCCCCGCATCTCGGCCAATACCCACACTCCCCTGCTCCAGCCCATGTTCAAAAAATGGGTAGCCGAGACCGCGGAAGACTTGCGAGATGCGATGACGACTTTCGAAAAATCGGGCAACATCGTCTCCGATTTCGGCGCGATGCTCTTCCTGCTCGAGCGCAGTCTCACCGTGCAACTGGTGCGCCCCTCCGAGGAACGATTGGCCTCCCTCCTGGAGGTGATCGAACGCATCATTGAGCGCCCTTACTGGGATTATTTTCGCGACGGCCAGACCGAGGTTCTCGGCATCCAACGCGCCTCCTTTGCCACCGTCCGTCTGCTTTATGCTCGCGAAGTCTTGGCCGACGATCTGACCGAAGAATTCGACCATCGCATCCTCGATGCCATCGCCGAAAAAGGCTGCCTCTCCTGTTTTGCCACGGTCAACGACATGGACCACCCCGAAACGGTGAAGGGTTGGGACTTCGATCCGGAACACGCCGATTTCTACGATGTGACGATGGAACGTTGGCCCATGATTATCGGAGCCAATAATCTCCGCTCTGCTCCCACCGGTGCCCTCGGACTCGGAGCCCTCGCCCTGCTCGGACGTGATCCTCGCGCCGAAAAGTGGCTAGCAACAGCGGTCGCCAGCACGGAGCGTTTTCTTAAACTGTTCGCGGCAGATGGGAGTTTCTTTGAAGGCCTCAGCTACCTCGACTATTCGATGCGCACGAGTCTGCCCTTCATCGTGGCCCATCAGCGTCTCGTTGGCGACGTGGACTGGATGAGTAAAATCAATTGGGATGGGATGCTCGATTATACCATAACGATGCAGATGGGCCGAACCCCCGAGGGAGACCCAGATATTGTAAACTTCAGCGATGCCAGACGCAGCGTATTCCCGGGTTGGTTGTCCCAGGTCGGCGAAATGACCGGTAATCCGTTAGCTGCCCACATTGCCGACTACGCCGGCGCGCCCTACTTCTTTTACGACTTTCTGTGGTATCGACCCAACGCTCCGAAAGCCCCTCCGGCCGAAAAGCTGCTCAATCACCGTAACGATTACAACTGGATCATCTGTCGATCCGGCTGGGAAGCCACGGCCGCGACCCTGGCCTTTAAGAGCGGCGGACCTGCCAACCACGAGCACGCCGATCGCAATCACATCACGTTCAAGATTAACGGCGAACGTATGCTTCACGATCAATTCGGTGCGGCTTATGATCGGCGCCACGATGGTTGGAAGATGCGCCAAACGGCTGGTCACAATGCCGTGCTCATCAACGGTCACGGACATCACTATGTCGACGGAGTCGAAGGCACTAACGACAGCCAAGCCTACGCCAACATCCTCGACTATCAGGATCACGGGGACGTGGTCTGGTGGACTAGCGACGCCACTTCTGGCTACATCATCAAAAACTATCACGTCACCCAAGTGCAGCGTTCGGTCGTTTACGCTAAGCCCGGCGTAATCGTGATATTTGATCAGATTAACTTCCGCTACCGCCCGCAAACCGTGGATGCACGACTGTTCCCCGACAACCGTGACAGCGCGGCCACACTAGCCGTCGACGGCCGTCAATTCACGCTGACGCGGCCCAACGCCCAGCTCCACGGCCTGATTGCCTCCAATTCCAACGCCGCCCCTCGCCTCTCTCGCTTGGACGTGAAGCCGGAAACCGGCGATTTTCCCTGCATTGAGGTGCATTCGCCCAAGGGACTTTCGCACCATATTGTGACAGTGCTGGCAGCGACCACGGGTAAAATGTCCGCAACGCCTAGACTTTCCGCGACGCAAAACGACCACCATGCCTGGACGATCGCCGCTCGAGATCACCGCGTAAGCATCACCCCCACCGCATTTGCCCCGAAGATCAAGTTGCTCTGAGCCGCGCTTCAGCCGCTAATAACAACCATGGTCCGTCGATTCCTACCCCTTCACCTGCTAGTCGCTTTGATTGCGACCAGCCTGTTTGCCCTCAACGCGCAATCAGCCGAGCGCCCGCCCAATATCGTTTTCATCCTCGCCGACGATCTCGGCTATGGTGATGTGGGAGCATTCGGACAGTTGAAAATCCGCACACCCAATATCGATCGTCTGGCCGCGGAGGGTATGATGCTCACCCAGCACTACGCTGGCAACGCGGTCTGTGCTCCTTCCCGCTCCGTGCTGATGACGGGACAAGATCCTGGGCACACTTACATCCGCACAAATCGCGGCATGGCCACCGGCGGTATCTCAGTCGTCGGCCGGCCCGAGATCGAAGGCCAATTCCCCATCCGCGATGAAGATGTCACCCTCGCTGAGGTCCTGCGTGATGCTGGTTATACCACCGGCGGTTTTGGCAAATGGGGTCTCGGCGGCCCCGACTCGACCGGCGCTCCCCTCCGCCAAGGTTTCGACCGTTGGTTCGGTTACAACGGTCAGGCTGTCGCCCACAATTTCTATCCTACTTACCTTTGGGATGACGACAAAACCATCTCCCTCGATAACCCCGCGTTCTCCGCCCACGACACCTTCCGCGACGACGAAGACCCCACCGATCCGGCGAGCTACAAACGTTTCCAAGGTAACGTGTATTCCGCCGACTTGATCTCAGATGAGGTGCTGGCATTCATCCGCAAGAGCCAAGATCAGCCCTTCTTCGTTTATTGGGCGAGCACCGTGCCTCACGTCGCTCTCCAAGTGCCCGACGATTCTCTGGCGGAATACCTCGGCGGATGGGAAGACCCTCCCTACCCGGGCGGTAAAGGCTATATCCCACATTTCAAACCCCGCGCCGCCTACGCTGCGATGATCACTCGCATGGACCGTGACGTGGGCCGAGCCATGGATTTGGTCGAGGAGCTAGGGCTCAGCGACAATACCATCTTCGTTTTCACCAGCGACAATGGTCCCACCCACGGCACCCACGAAGGACTCGCCGGCACCGATTCCATTTTCTTCAACTCCCATGGCGGTCTGCGCGAGGGTAAGGGTTCCCTCTACGAAGGCGGCATGCGCGTGCCCACGATAGTGCGCTGGCCCGCCCAAGTCGCCCCCGGCACATCCAGTCCGGTGGTTTCTGGATTCGAAGACTGGTTACCCACCTTTGCATCGGTCGCCGATGTCTCCGACACCGTGCATGACGTGAATGGTATCGATATTTTACCTACGCTAGTAGGAAAAAAACAAGTAGCGCGCGATCTCCTCTACCGCGAATTCCCGTCCTACCGCGGACAACAAACCATTCGTGTGGGCGAATGGAAGGCCGTGCGGCAAAACCTCATGCCTCCGAAAGGAACTGAGGTCGTGATCAAAACCGAGCTCTATCACGTCGCGACCGACATCACGGAAAGTCACGATGTAGCCGCCAAACATCCCGAGCTCGTGGCTCATTTGGAAAAGCTCATGCGGGAGCACCGCACCCCCAGCGATGAATTTCCTTTTCCTACTTTGGATCTCGAATCTGCCAAATAGCCCTACTGGAGGTCTCTTGACCGTCTCGAGTGACGGAGACCGACCTTAAGCGCCAACTCCTCCATGTCAGGAATACGCTGGGGCTCCATTCGCTCATAATCCCGTGAACCGAATTTCTTACCTTGTCTTCTTTACAGTTTTGCTGAGCGCGCCGCTTCAAGCGGGAGCGCACGACGACACGTTGTTCACGGCGATCTTAATGGATCATGTCGTTAACGGTGCGGTGAATTACACCGACATCGCGAAGGACGAGCGACTCGATACTTATTTGGGGCAACTCGCAGAAACAAAGGCGATAGAACTGCCCTCTCGTGAGGCCCAGCTGGCTTTTTGGATCAATGCCTACAATGCCTATACCCTAAAGTTGGTCGCTTCAGTTCCCGCCGCTGAATCGATCACCGAAATCACCGGACTAGGCACCAAGGGCGACGCCGACACCGCTAAACCCTGGGATCAAGCCATCGCCGAGATAGGCGGCGAAACCTACACGCTTAACCATATTGAGAACGAAATTATCCGCCCCGAGTTCAACGATGCGCGGATCCACTTTGCGCTGGTTTGCGCGGCCTACTCCTGCCCCCAACTTCGTAACGAAGCCTACGTCCCTGACCGGTTAGACGAACAACTCAACGAGCAGGGTCGTCATTTCATGACTCACCGCAACGTGATCGATCCACGCACCCGCACCGCCCAACTTTCTCAAATCTTCAAATGGTTCGACGTCGATTTCGGCAGCGACGAAAAAGAGCTGCTGCGTTACCTCGCTAATTTTGTGGGAGTCCCCGCGGCTAACAGTCTGCGCAACGAAGCCCGCCGCTGGACCGTCTCCTACTCGGAATACGTCTGGTCCCTTAACGATCGTCCCTAAGCGACCGCGCTCACAGCTTCGGCGCTGGCGGTGGATCAAAAAAGTTCGCACGACGTCGAGAGCTGTTACCCTTGAAGGGCTTTCGCTCATCGGGGTTCGCGTAGGCTCCCCTGCGATACCCCCCTCGATTGGGATCCTGAGCACAGTCGATCTGCACCTGCTGCATGCGATCAAATAGTTCGATGAGCTGATTCGATTTATCTTCCGGTTCCATGCCGCGCTGATGGAGCGCCCGAATTACTTCTCGGACGGATTCCAAGGTCGATAAGCAGCCGGCAAAAGGTTGCTGTTTGATGATGTAGCGGCTGGGAGAGTCAGGGGTGAACATCACCCGCGGCAGCCGTTGCAACGACGGGCTCATCTTGAGCATTTTCCGGGCGCAGCTCCAGGTCGCATCCAACAAGAACACGGTCAATTCGCGTGATTCATCGATCGAAAACTCCTGATCCGATTGCGATAAATTGATCGCCTCACGCCCGGGATAAAGCAGCAACACCTGTCGTGCCGGATCATCGATCAGCCGCTGGACGACCGGATGCTGATCAAACTCCACGCCGACTTGAATTTCGCTATTCGGCAGACTGAGATGCGTCAGTCGACCGGTCCCCGCTTTCTCCCGCTTAAACTCTTTCGGGTGCATTAAGATCACAAATCGGGTCGATGTGGGCACCAGCTTGATCGAACTGCACCAGCACAGCTCGTTTGGCCAGAAGCACCGGTAGCACATCACCCGACTCATAATGACACCTAGCTATCAAATCCGGCCACGATCAGTCGGAGCGAATCAAGCCGCAGACGCGCATCACGAATCGCTCCACACGTTTTCTTGAGCTGAACCTGCGCCAGTTTTACTTCCTCCGGTCGCACGTGATCATTGATTTTCTGGAGATCGACGAGCCGTTGGAAATCCGCGCCCAACCGATCGCGGGCATTTTCCTCGGCCGCATTTTTGATCGGAGCCGCTTCCTTTTCGGCCAGGCTGGTCGCCCCTTCGACGAGGTTCTTCATTAGTTCCGCATTAAATTCCGGGCGCTCCAAAAATGGCGTGATCGGGGTTTCCGTCACGAGATCCGGCGTCGTGCGTGGGTCCCATTCTGCGGTCAAGTTTTGGCCCCGGAGATCAACCACGACTCGCACCGGCTGAGGCGCGAGAAACTGGTCCACGTGCCAACGCGTATCCGCTACGGTTTCGAGCACAAACACCGCTTCCAATATGAGATTCGGCACGTCCGCTTCCACCATCCCAAATGCCGTTGTGCCGGTGGGAGAGTTTACGAGCAATTCCATCGTATCTCCGACGAGGGCGTGGTCGGCGGTGAGCAAACGGATGTCCTCGCGGACAATCGCGCGCTGCCGATCAAACGTCGCCAACATACCCTCGCGAGGCACGGCGGGGAATCCTTCGACATAAGCGTGATCGGCATCGATGAATATCTCGCCTCCCTCATAGTCCTTCACCCGCACCCCGAAGTGATCGAAGAGCTCCGCCATCAAACGCCTCACCGTCAGGTCACTATCCGCGGCTCGAACGTTATCGATTACGCGCTGCGCAATGACCGGATCAAACGAGTTCAACTCCAACAATCGATCGCGTCCGCGGTGCAGACGTTCTTGAAGTTTTTCACGGTAAGCCGCCGACTCTTTGATGAGCTTCGCGAGCTCTTTGGTCGGCGAGGCCTTGGTGCCGGTGCCAAACTGAATCGCCAGGGTGAGCAGACGCTCCCGAAAGGTTTGTTCGTATTCGTGGCCGCCATGCATCGGCTCAGCAAACGCATCCAAACCGTGTTGATACCAATCAACCACGGCGGCTTCGGCGCTGCCTTCGACGTAGGGCACATGAATTCGAATTTTCTCAGTCTGCCCGATTCGATCCAGCCGACCAATCCGCTGCTCCACCAGACCGGGGTTGAGGGGCAGATCAAAGAGCACGACATGATGGGCGAATTGGAAATTACGCCCCTCACTGCCGATTTCCGAACAGAGGAGCAGCTGCGCCCCATCTTCTTCGGCAAAATAAGCTGCGTTACGATCGCGTTGCACGAGCGGCAGTCCTTCGTGAAATACGGCTACCTTGGGATTCATTTTTTCGCGCAGCGCCGCTTCAATCGCGACAACCTTGCGGTGGGTGCGGCAGATGAGGAGCACTTTGCGTTTCGGGTCCGCCTTGAGAAAATCGACCAGCCAAAGTAACCGCGGATCATCCCGAAAATTGTGACGGATCTCGGAAGCACGACCGGTTTCATCAGCCTCCAACTCACGGGCAATCCGCGTGAGGAGAGTCGGATTTTCATCGATCAATGGAGCGGGACAGAACTCTCGCTTCGGGAACCCCTCCATCGCAGTGCGGGTGTTGCGGAACACAACCCGGCCCGTGCCATGCTGATCTAACAAACTACGCAACAAAGCGTCATTCGCACCGGGTTTACCCGATTCAATGGCACCCAGGTGAGTGGCGAGACCTTCGGGATCTTTGGTGAAGATTTTGGCCAATGCCGCGTGATCGACTGCGTCCAATTTCTCGGCATCGACGACCTTGTTGGCCACGGCCGCTACCTCGCCAAACTGCGCCGCTTCGGTCAGGAACGTATCCAGGTCCCGATAGCGATGCGGATCGAGCAACCGCAGGCGGGCGAAGTGTCCCGCCAAGCCCAATTGGGTCGGGGTGGCTGTCAGCAGCAGCAAACCTCGGCTGCGTTCCGCCAGTCGCTCCACCAATTGATATTCTTTGCTCACTTCAACTTCTTGGGGAGACCAAGCCAGGTGATGCGCCTCGTCGACGACCACCATGTCCCAACCGGCGGCCACGATTTGTTCGAAGCGATTTTCATCCTGCGCGGGGAAGTTTACGCTGCAGAGCGCGAGTTGGTCGCACTGAAAAGGGTTCTCTTCCGGATCGGCCGCCTCTTCGTCGATGCAACGCTGTTCATCGAAAATGCTGAACCAGAGGTTAAATCGACGGAGCAGTTCGACGAACCACTGATGCGTCAGCGACTCCGGCACCAAAATTAGAGCCCTGCGCACTTTGCCGACGGTGAGCAATCGCTGCAGGATCAAACAGGCCTCAATGGTCTTACCCAGCCCCACTTCATCGGCCAGCAACACCCGCGGGAGCTGTCTGTTGGTGACCTCTTGAAGGATGTAAAACTGATGCGGTATCAACTCTAAGCGCCCGCCAAGATATCCACGCACCGGCGACGACCGCACCGCAGCTTGGACCTGCCGCGTCCGATAACGGAGATCAAATACCCCACCCTCGTCGGTTTGACCCGCCATCAGGCGATCCAATGGGCCTGTAGCTCCCGCAATGTCGGACACCTCGTTCTCGACCACCCGTTGGCCCTCCCCGCAATAGACCAACAGCCCATCCTGCTCCTCTACGGTCTCGACCAGAAAAGTAACCCCCGCGCGAGTCGCTACTTTCTGCCCCTCATGGAATTGCACCCGTTTAAGCACGGCCGTGCCTTCGGCATAGAGCCGTTGCTCCCCCGTGGCAGGAAATGAAACCCCCACTCGACCACCGGACACGCCGATCACTACGCCGAGACCCAATTCGGGCTCCGGCTCACTCACACAACGCTGACCAACAGTATTTAAAGACACATCACGACAACGAGACGGTCTCCGGCGGTTTTCAAAGCGATTCGCCAAAATATCCAATTTCTTCTCCCTCGTCTTGTCATCAGGGGCCTCATCTCGCTGATTTCTACCATGGAACAACGCCGACTTGGGAAATCTGGAATTTTTGTGAGCAACCTCTGCTGCGGCACGATGACCTTCGGCACTCAGAACACCGAAGAGGAAGCGTTCGCCATATTAGACCGGGCGTATGATGCCGGTATTGATTTTTACGATACAGCGGAAATCTACCCCGTGCCCCCCGACGTCAAATACGTGCACCGCACCGAGGAGATTCTAGGCAAGTGGCTCAAGACCAAGCCCCGGGATGGCTTGATCATCGCTTCTAAGGTGGTCGGGCCAGCCCAAGGCTGGTTCACCCCGCCCATCCGTGAGGGCAAGAGCATCCTCGACCGCCACAGCATCAATCGGGCTATAAAGGGTAGCCTGCGGCGCCTACAGACCGACTACATCGATCTCTACCAAACCCATTGGGTCGACCGGGGCGCTGGTTACGAGGAAACGCTGGCTGCACTGACCGATCTCAAGGACGAAGGACTTGTCCGGATCGTGGGATCCAGCAACGAAAACGCCTGGGGGACGATGAAAGCCCAAGCGACTTCGGCCAGCCAAGGACTCGTTCGCTACGATACGATCCAGAACAACTACTCCATTGTGAACCGTCGATTTGAGGACGAACTCGCGGAAATCTGCCGTCGCGAGCAAATCAGTCTCCTGCCCTTCTCTCCTCTGGGAGGTGGCGTCTGCAGCGGCAAATACCAGGATGGCGCATTCCCCGAAGGCGCTCGGTTTAGCAATTACATGGCCGCCGGACCACGCCAGCAAGCGATGGTCGGTCGGTTCGTGAACGAGAAGAGCCTCAGCACTGTCGCGGAACTCAAGGTGCTAGCAGACGAAATCAACGTCCCCCTCGCAGCCCTGTGCATCGCGTGGTCACAACAGAACGATTTCACCGCTTCGACTATTTTCGGCGCCACATCTCTCGCCCAGCTTGAGGAGATTCTCCCCGCCCATGATTTGAAGATCAGCGCTGAGATGATGACCAAAATCGACTCGATCACCAAGACTCACATGTATCCGCTCGGCTAGGCCTTCCTCTCACGTTTCCGGCCGGTAATATTACAAATTTGAAACTAATGAACTCTGATTTAGTTCTCCGGTCAGTAGACCGCATGACTGAATTTTTGTCGAAAACGTGGCGCGAGTGGCAGGGTTATATTTTCTTTTTCGTTTTGGTATGGATCCCCGTGCGTTCGGCCGTGGTGGACTACAGTCCGGTTCCTACTGGCTCCATGAATCCCACGATTCTCGAGGGCGACGTGGCTTGGATCGACAAGCTCGCCTACAGCCTACGCGTGCCCTTGACCACCATCCACATGAAGCAATGGGGGGAACCCGCGCGCGGCGATATTGTGGTGGTGCTTTCCCCCGAGGATGGCACGCGACTCGTAAAACGGATTGTCGGCATTCCAGGCGATACGATAGCGATGAAAGATAATCAGCTTCTATTGAATGGTGAGTTCGCCACCTATTCTCAGGCGGCCCGCGACTACGAACCTGAAATCGCTGAAACCCTCCGGCCTCATGCATTTTTCGCCGAGGAAGACTTGGATGGAGTGACCCACGCGGTGATGGGGATTTCGATCGCCCCAGAAACCCGCCGAGACCTTTCGCCGGTTACGGTGCCCGCCGATCGATATTTCCTCATGGGGGATTCACGCGACAACAGTCACGATTCCCGCGTCTACGGGTTCGCCGAACGGGATGCGATATTGGGCCAAGCCAAAAGCATTCTGGTTTCACTGGATATCAATGATACCTACCTGCCCCGTCTGAGCCGCTTTTTCACCCCGTTGCGGTGACGAATTCTCTAGATTGTAGAGAACGTAAGCTTGGGTTCGCTGTCGGGCGCAAAGCCCGACCCACCCATACAACTGAAAATTAGATACGAGAGCAGTGCTTTCGCGTCCGCCGTAGCCTTGGCGAAGAAGGAACGCCCGACATCAAATGTTAACGAAAATTATTTAAGTCTCGGTGCTCTTCAACTTGCGCGGATGAAACTTCGCATGGTGGTCCAACAAGCGGGTTGATTCTACGGCGGTGTAAATCTGCGTCGTGCCGATATCGGCATGACCTAGCATCTCTTGAATCGCCCGTAAATCTGCGCCTCCACTCAATAAGTGCGTAGCGAAGGCATGTCGCAGCAGATGCGGTTTCACTGTTTTGGTAATTCCTGCCCGTCGCGTGTGGGTCTTGACCATCAACCAAACCGTTTTGCGCGAGATAGCCGTGCCCCGATTGCTAAGAAAAAACTGACTTCCCGTCTTGGTCTTCACGAAATGCGGCCGCCCCGATGCGAGATAAGCCTGAATTGCCCGGATCGCCTGATCTCCCAATGGCACAACCCGCTCCTTCGACCCTTTGCCCATCACGCGCACAAATCCATGATCGAGATCAACCTGCTGCAGCGTGAGTTCGCAGAGCTCCGAAACTCGCAGACCACTGGAATAGAACAGCTCCAAAATCCCTCGATCACGAAGCCCAAACGCATCCTCCCCCGTTGGCGCAGCCAAGATCTTTCCGATTTCCTCGAGCGTTAGAGTACCGGGTAACTTACGCTGAAGTTTTGGGCCGACGACGAGTTCGGTGAAATCATCAGCCCGCACTCCGTCATGCACCAAGTAGCGGGCAAACATTCGCAGCGCGGAAAGTTTCCGCGCCGCACTCGAGCTCGCGAGTTTGCGATCACTCAAGTTCTGCGCCCACGCCGTGGCATCATCGCGTGTTACACGTTTCCAATCGGTCCGCCCTTGTTTGGCTAAGAACACCGCCGCTTGACTCAAGTCGCTCTCGTAGGCTTCCACCGTCTTGGGGGAACGGCCACGTTCGAGTTCCAGCGATGTGACAAAATCGCGAATGCTCTCCTCCATAGCAGGAGGTATTTCTACCGGGGGTCCGGAACGCGACGGCATGGGAAGAGATCTAACGCTTCATTACTAGGGCGCAAGCCAAGCAAGCCTGCAAAAGCACTCACGAAGTGCCCGGAAGAGGATCTTACCGACGACGTCCACCGCCACCGGAGCGACGCCTAAATCCGCCGGGAGGCGGGGTGCGCATGCGGTAGGTGATCCGAGCCTTTTCCAAATCGTAAGGGCTCATCTCCATCTTTACCGTATCACCAGCGGCGATTTTGATGAAGTGCTTGCGCAGCTTGCCCGAAATATGGGCGAGCACCTGATGGCCGTTGGCCAATTCCACTCTGAACATGGTGCCTGGAAGGACTGATACAATCTTCCCCTCTACTTCAATCGAGTCTCCGTCAGGCATTAATAAGAGGCCAAAAGGCCGAGGGTCAGGTGTGAGATCATACAGATTTAGGTGCGCAAAAGCCCCTTGTAAGCCAAGGACCGCCCTCCTTAGTCAAGGCAATTACATTTGAAGCCATGCCATCCGCTCCGCCCAATCCACCTCCCTGCCCCTTCGAAAAGCTGTTCCCATCGCAACTTGTGCGAGATGACTCCTTCTTTATGAGCCTCGCATTCAACCAAGCGATTGACGCGTGGCGAGCGGATGAAGTGCCCATCGGATGTGTGATCGAACGGGAAGGTCAGGTCATCGCTTTCGCCCACAATACCGTTGAACATGGCGAAGATCCCACCGCCCACGCCGAGATGCTGGCCATCACGCAGGCAGCCTCGGCCGTCGGTAACTGGCGACTCGAGGGCTGCACCCTTTACGTCACCAAGGAGCCCTGCCCCATGTGTAGCGGCGCCAGTATCATGGCGCGGGTCAAACGCGTGGTATACGCGGTGCCGGACCCCAAGATGGGATGTTTGGGTGGCGCCACCAATCTGAGCGAACTGCCGCGCGTGAATCACCGCTGCGAAATCACCGCTGGCGGAGTGCTCGAAGACGAGTGCCGCGAACTGATCCGGACCTTCTTCCAGCTCAAACGCAGCGACGCAAACGAAGCCTGACTCGCGAAATCCGTGGGCGGCGTTGACGAAACCTCCGCCATCTAGCATACTGTCCTTCCTTTTTTTACTAACCCTCCAATCAACTGAATATTATGGCATACGAACTTCCTGCCCTCTCCTACGCGGCCGACGCGCTCGAACCGCACATCGACACCCGCACGATGGAAATCCATCACGGCAAACATCACGCGACTTACATCGCCAAGCTCAACGGCGCCCTCGAAGGCTATGATGACCTGGCGGGTAAATGCATCAATGATCTCATCGCCGATCTCGCGGCCGTGCCTGATGCCATCCGTGGTGCCGTGCGCAACAACGGCGGCGGACACGCCAACCACGCCTTCTTCTGGTCCATTCTCGGGCCTAGCAAGGGTGGAACCCCTTTTGGTGACCTCGCGGCCGCCATTGATGCCTCCTTTGGCTCCTTTGACGCCATGAAGGAGCAGTTCGCTGCCGCCGGCGTGGGTCGCTTCGGTTCCGGCTGGGCTTGGCTCTACGTCAACGCAGCGGGCAAGCTCGCCATCGGCTCCACCGCCAACCAAGACAGCCCTCTGATGGGTGAAGCCGTTGCTGGTATCGCTGGCACGCCTGTCATCGGTCTCGATGTCTGGGAGCACGCTTACTACCTCAACTACCAGAACGTCCGTCCTGCTTACATCGGCGCCTTCTGGAACGTGGTTGATTGGGATGCCGCCGCTGCGAACTTCGCCGCCGCGTCTGCTTGATCCTCAGCTTACCTTTCGAAACAAAAAGCCGTCCCATTTCGTGGGACGGCTTTTTTGTGGATTCGAGACGAGGAAGAATCTGCGGACTTCGCGGGCGAGTCGCTATCTTACCTCGCGATCACGAGTGAGCATCGGAATCAGACGACCCGGCATCCTTCGCGTATTCTTCCTTATTATAAATCCAAGCGAGGCTCTTACGAATATCCTCACCGATGAGGGTGACGGTGGGAATAAGCAGCAAGGTGATGAACGTCGCAAAAACAATTCCCCAGCCCAAAGAAATCGCCATCGGAATGAGAAAGAGCGCTTGCACACTGCTTTCAAACATCAGCGGTAGCAGACCGAAAAATGTAGTGAGTGAGGTGAGCAAAATCGGCCGGAAGCGTTTCACTCCCGCCAAGCGCACGGCTTCGCCCAAAGTTAAGCCTTCCTTCACCTTACGGTTCATGAAGTCGACCATCACCAGCGAATCGTTCACCACGACGCCGGAAAGCGCGAGGATACCCAACAAGGACAGCATCGTGACCGAAGCCGCCGGATCATTGGCCGCACCGATAAGGCCGTAGATAAAGGACATAACGGTATGGCCCAAAATGGCCCCCACGACGCCAAACGGAATAGCCGCCATCACGATGAAGGGTTGGAAGTAACTCTTGAACGGAATCGCCAACAGCACGTAAACCGCGATGAGCACAAAGATGCAGCCGTTGATAAACTCCTCATTGTTATCCTGAGTCTCCGCCGCGCGACCCTGCAAGGATACTGAGACCCCCGGATAATCCAGTAAGAGCGTGGGCATGAAATTCTTTAGAACTTCAGCTTCAATCCCATCAATATCGACCGTTTCGGTATCACCTTCCGCACTCACCCGCACGATCCGATTGCGGTCCACGCGACGAATCGAAGGCAGCGCCTTGCCCGGCACGACCCGAGCCACTTCCTCAAAGGGCACTTCTTGGCCGGCGCCCGTGCGAATCATCATGCGACTGAGCGCGCCCAATGAACGGCGGGCTTCCAGCGGATAACGCACCATCACGCGAACGTCGTCCCGACCGCGTTGGATCCGCTGGGCCTCGGTGCCAAAGAATGCTTGTCGCACTTGGGTCGCGAGGTTCTGCGCCGTAATCCCTAGATGAGAGGCCTGAGGCTTAAGTTCGAGTTCCAGCTCTTGGTTGGCGGTCTCAAAAGAATCCTGGATATCATAGAGCCCGGGGAATTCGGTTAACTTTTTTTGCACCGCCTTGGAAACGGCCACGAGATCCTCGATTTTCGGTCCCACCAATTGGATCGTCATTGCGCCGCCTCCGCCTCGAGCAAAGGAGAAATTAAGTTGTTCCGCTTCGGGCACAGGCCCAACGCGGTCACGCAGATCAAACGTCAACTCACGGCTGTTCACCGCGAGACTGCCATCGTCTTCGGTGACCAGCTCGATCACCACTTCACCGATTTCCGCGACACCTGCCGCGGGTCCGCCGCGGCGAAAACCACCGCCGAAAGGTTGGCCCCCGGAGGTCGCAAAGATGTTATCGATCACATCGTGCCCATACTGTTCCCGGTAGTCCACCTTCATCGCCAAAGCTTGAGCCTCGACCAGTCGAATCACTTCATCAGTTTTTTCGATGTCAGTTCCCACTGGCATCTGTAAGGTCACGGTGACCGAACTGCGCGGAATATTGGGGAAAGGGGTCCACCGAATATGCCCGGAAAACAGCGCACCGACGAAGACAATAAAGAGCCCTATGAAAACCGAAACAGCCGCGTATCGATACTGGAGGCACTTCTCCAATATCGGACGGTAAACACTCAGGATGAATTTTTCTAAGCCCTCGGCAAAAAAGCGTTGAAATCTCGATAAGAAATTCTTCGACGCCGCTTTGCCCAAACCACGACAGTGTTTAAGATGGGCTGGTAGAATAAGCTTCGATTCAACCAAGGAAAATAACAGCACCGGAATCACGACGATGGGAATCTGTTTAAAGAAGTTCCCTCGAAATCCCGACAATACACTCAGCGGATAAAATGCGACAATGGTCGTGAGCACGCCGAAAATAACCGGGATGGCGACTTCCTTGGTGCCTACAATCGACGCCGTTAAAGAGTCCTCGCCCTCCTGCATGTGTTGGTAGATATTTTCCCCCGTCACAATCGCATCATCGACCACGATACCAAGCACGAGGATGAAGGCGAACATCGTAATGAGATTCATCGAAACGCCCCAGAGCGGCAGCAAAAAGAATGCACCCGAAAACGCGATGGGCACGCCCAGCGCCACCCAAAAAGCCAATGACGGCCTTAAGAACAGTGACAAGATTACGAGCACTAGAATGTAGCCAAAAATGGCACTATCTAACAAGGTATCGAGACGAGCTTGGATGCGGGACGAGTCGTCCTGCCAGTAATCCAACTGAATCCCGTCGGGAAGGGTTTCTCTCTTCGCGGCGACGAACGTCTTCACCGCCTCACCAATTTCGAGAATGTTTTGATCACCGGTGCGGAATACATCAATCGCCACCGCGCGCTCTCCATTAAATTTAGGGTTCACCGGAATCTCATCGAATCCATCCGTGACCAATCCGATGTCACCCAAGGTGATTCGCGTGCCGTCAGGGTTGGTGATAATCGCAATCTCAGCAAATTCATCCTGCGTGTAGGCCTGCTGGGACGTGCGCAATAGGACATTGCCGCCTTCGGTGCGAATACTACCCGCCGACAAGTCGATGGAGTGGGTGCGAATCGCGCGCACAACCTGGTCAAACGTCAGCCCATATTTGCGCAAATCCGCTTCGAGCACTTCGATCGAAATCTCATAGGGTCGCACCGCCTTGAGTGAAGCTATGGTCACCTTCTCCAACCCCGAGATCTCTTCCCGCAGGCCTTCGGCAAAAACCTTCAAATCGCGTTCGCTCAGATCCGCCGCGACCACCACCGTGATCACACGTTCTCGCCGATCCGCGATACTGATCTGAGGTCGTTCAGCCTCCACCGGAAACGTCTGGATCGTGGAGACTCGATTGGTCACCTCATCAAGCGCTTCACCCAGATCAAAACTATCTTCAATCTCCAACGATACCGAACCTGCGTTCGCGGTCGCGCGGCTTTGCATCTCCTTGAGACCTTCAATGTCGAAAAGAACCTCCTCCAAACGCACGACAATGGACTCTTCGGTCTCGGTTGGAGTCGATCCTCGGTAAGTGACCGAAACTGAGATCACCCGGGACGGATAGTCCGGGAACTCCTGCAGGATCATCTTGTTCCATAGCGAGTAGGCGCCGGAACCCAAGATCGCCGCCATCAGGATATTCGCGGCTACGCTATTACGGGTAAACCATTCAATCAAGTTGTGCATCAGGTGCCTTTGTTTTGTGGGATTCTAAAAAATTAAGTTAGCGGCCGCGACCAGCGGGTAATTCGACCCCGTTGGCTTCAGCCCATTCGCGAATTTCGGCCATGACGGGTCGCATTTTTGAGCGATCACCACTTTCGGCTGCGGCCATAGCTTCATCAAGTTTGGCTTTGAGCTCAGCCGGTAAAGGTTTGTCGGCCGGGATCGCGGCCAGCAGCGCTCCCGCTGCACCACCGGCACCACCGCCGATAACAACAACCTTTTTGCCCGAGGCATTCAACTCGCCACTGTCAAACTCAGCAACGCTATCGCCCATATTGAGACGGTTCGAGCACGTCAGATAGTCAATCGCTTTGACGATCCCGTCGTTGCCCGCACCCGGTCCGCCAAGGTCTCGGGATTTGTAAACACCGGTCGCAATAACAACCGCGTTATGCTTGGCGCGGATGTCGTCAAAAGACATATCCCTGTCTCTTATACACATCTCCGAGCCCACGAGACCT
>OJHK01000570.1_pt1 | contig 22346 bp, 20 predicted proteins | sample 1595161 | NCBI WGS metagenome assembly OJHK01 (sample SAMN05416842, study PRJEB24817) | seawater metagenome | isolation source: Sea water | place: Canada:Atlantic | collected 2013-07 | reverse complement strand
AGGTCTCGTGGGCTCGGAGATGTGTATAAGAGACAGCTTTTAAACTCGCCCTTTGGGAGTTTTTCAGCGTTTAGATAATCGCACAGAACCTTTTTAATATAGAATAACTATATACAAAAAATTCTGTTTATTTTCACAACGCTGACAAGCTCTGAGAGAGAACTAACTGAATAGACTTGGTATCTACTCACTTAGACAAACAATGTATTTAAAGGATAAGCAATGAACGATAGCCAATACAACTTGATCGCCGAAGCACTTCTTCTCGCTATAGAAGAGGCGATTGAAGACTCTGGTGTCGACATAGATTACGAAGGAGTTGGCGGGTTATTAACCCTGACTTTTAAAAATAGCAGCAAAGTGATAATAAACAAGCAAGCCCCCCTGCATGAAATATGGGTAGCTACAAAATTCAACGGTCACCATTTTGTCCATAATAATGATATTTGGACAGATAAACGCAGTGGTGAAGAGTTTTGGCAGTTTTTATCAAATGCCGTAAGCACACAAGCTGAAACTGAATTGACCCTTTCAGCACAGTAATACCAATGAGATTGATGAAGGAGTCAAATTTTAATAAAGATAAATGGTAAAGAACAAGGCGCTTGATTGAGCAATAGCTGGCTATTGAGATTGAAAGCAACGATGTTCTTGATTATTTAGACCATTAAAATAGGCCACTTAATTAATTTGATTGGTATAACCATTATATATTTGGATAAATCGAATGAATAACACTACAGTACGAATTGCCACGCGTAAAAGCGCCCTCGCCTTATGGCAAGCAGAATATGTTAAAGCGCAACTTGAGCACTTTCATGACGGTATTAATGTTGAATTAGTACCTATGACAACGAAAGGCGATATCATTTTAGACACGCCTTTAGCTAAAGTTGGTGGTAAAGGTTTATTTGTTAAAGAACTTGAAGTCGCCATGCTCGAAGGTCGTGCTGATATTGCTGTTCATTCAATGAAAGATGTTCCTGTCGATTTTCCTGAAGGTTTAGGGTTAGAAGTCATTTGTCCTCGTGAAGATCCCCGTGATGCGTTTGTTTCTAATACCATAAAATCATTAAGCGATTTACCACAAGGCGCTATTGTAGGTACATCAAGCTTACGCCGTCAGTGCCAATTAAAAGCAAGCCGTCCTGATTTAGACATTCGAGATTTACGAGGCAATGTAAATACCCGCTTAAGAAAATTAGATGAAGGTCAATATGACGCTATTATACTAGCTGCTGCAGGCCTAATTCGTTTAGAAATGGGCAAACGTATTGCACAATTCATCGAACCAGAAGAGATGCTTCCAGCAAATGGCCAAGGCGCTGTTGGTATTGAGTGTCGTAATGATGATGAAACAATTAAAACATTATTAGCACCATTGGAGTGTGGTACTACGCGTATCCGTGTTTTGGCAGAACGCGCAATGAATAAAGCGCTTGAAGGCGGTTGTCAGGTACCTATTGGTAGCTATGGTGTTATTTCGGCTGATGGCAAAAATATTCACCTACGTGGATTAGTTGGTGCTGTCGATGGCAGTGAAATGATTGAAAGTGAAATCACGGGCCCTGTTGAAGAGGGAGAAGCACTCGGAGATAAACTCGCACAAGAATTATTGAGCAAAGGTGCCGATAAAATTTTACAGCAAGTTTATTCAGAAAATGACATCAAAAACAGTTAATTCTGCAAAAAAAACGTCTCAAGTGACAGCACTTGAGACATCTACAGATGAGCAGGTTTTACTGACACCAGATAAACCCCTGAGGGTCTTGATTACTAGGCCTAAAGCTAAAGCTCAACAACTTGCCTTGTTACTTGCTCAACAAGGCATAGTTAATACCAGCCAATCTCTATTTGATTATCAAAGTAACGCCAGCGCTCACGACATAGCTATAGCCCTAGAGCATGCAGATATATTGATCTTTGTAAGTGTTGCTGCTGTTGAATTTGCTCACGCCTGCTACGCACTGCCCAATAACTTATCACAAAGCATTTTCGCTGTCGGTAATGCTACAAAACAAGCATTACAAGCAATCGGAATTACGACCACTATATCGCCCCCCCCTCACCAAGAGCACAGTGAAGGTTTACTTAAACTGCCACAATTGTCTAAAGTTAAAGGTAAAAGGATAATAATCTTTCGTGGTAATGGCGGCCGAGAACATATTGCTAACAATTTAACGCTACGCGGTGCTGAGGTTCAATATATCGAAAGTTACCGACGTGTATGGCGAACATTAACAATAAATATCGCTGAGCAATGGCGAGCACAAAAAATTAACTGTATTGTCGTTACTAGTAACGATATATTAATAGCACTACTGAAGTACCTAGCTATTGCAACTAATGACATAGATGATTATTGGCAATCACAATGTCTGTGGGTAGTGGTCAGTGATCGTATTGAAAAAAATGCCAAAGATTTAGGCTTAACACGGGTCGTTAATACCCGTAGCGCTAGCTCCCAAATACTCTGTAATACGTTGCAAGCTCTCTCTTGTTCGTAAGCCCAATAGTAAACAACGATGGAATATAGAATTATGTCGGATAATGAAGTCTCTAAAAATAAACTATCGGATAATAGCGACACCGAGAAAAAAGAGGCCGCTACACACTCATCTGGTAGTAATACCACTAAAGCCTCAGCAGCAAAAAACGATACTGCTGAGACTAAAAAGGCTGCTTTTCCAAAACCTGAGCCTAAAAAGTCCGCAGCCAATGCCGCAACAAAGAAGCCTTCCCCTTCAAACGCTAAGGTTGCAGCAGACAAACCTTCTAATAAAACAGCAACTATTGCATTAGTCGTTGCCACCGTGAGTATTTTTGCATCTATTGGCCATTATGTTTGGCAACAGCAACAAAGTAGTGCTCAGCTATTAACGCTAAACCAACAAAATCAACGAGCAATAGAACAGGGGCAATCTGAGCTAAAGAGTAGCTTAACTGCTGAGTTTAACCGCCAGTTACAACAACAAAATAGAGCGACGAGTCAATCACAAGAAAGTGCTAAAAAAGCACATGCTGATAGTGATACTCAACTACAGCAATTAACGGCTCACATAAGCCAGTTAGAGCAAAAGATGAGCTTGCGCCAACCAAATGATTGGTTAATACATGAAGCAGAATACCTAGTTCGCGTAGCAGCTCGTACCATGTGGTTAGAGCGAGATACTAAAGCAGCAATCAACTTACTTCGTGATGCCGACAATCGTTTAAAAGAGTTAAACCAGTCTAAATTCTTACCCGTTCGCGCATTGATTAATGAAGACATTGAAAGCTTGGCTTTAATGCCGACCCTGCAAAATCAAGACGCTATTTTGACCTTGATGGCTCTTAACAAACAGGTGCCAACCTTAATGCTCGCGGGCGTAGATTTAGCTGAAACACTTGACCAAACAAAAGAAGATCTTGCTTTGTCTGATAATATCGGTGATTGGCAAGAAAACTTAGCCAAAACCTGGAACAAGTTCCTTAATGATTTCATCACTGTACGCAGAAGAACTGGAATGGTTGAACCTTTAATGGCGCCAGATCAACAGCAACATTTAAAACAAAACTTAAGCTTAAAAATACAACTTGTTCAATGGGCCGCGAGCGAACAAAAAGAAGAGATATACCAACAAACTTTGCTCGATATCCAGCAATGGTTAAATGAATTCTTCGATATGAACTTGCCAGTAAACGAACGTTTCTATCAATCGATAGAACAACTCAAGCAACAAACTATTCATTATGACTATCCAAGTGACTTGCGGTCATTAGCTGCAATAAAGCGTTTACTGCAAGATACAAAACAAGGCGTTCAACCGCAAAAACCTGAGCCCGGGAAAACTAAAGTGGCGCCAGCTCAAAAACAAATGATTGAATCTACATCCGAAGCAAAAGAGAGTCCTACAAGTGAAGAAGTGAGTGGAGGTCAGTTATGATCCGCATTATCATTGCCTTGATTATATTTTTCAGCGTGATGGCAATAAGCCCTTTTTTAATTGATGAAAAGGGTTACATTCTTATTGCTATGGGTAATACCACCATTGAATTAACCGTATTATCAGCTGGCATTATGCTGACGCTACTCTTCATTGCGCTCATTTTCAGTTTAAAAATATTGCGCGGTGGTTTAAATTTTAGCTTTGGTACCTGGAATAAGATAGCTTTCGCCGGACAGCGTCGTGGTATTGCCAATTTCAATAAAGGTCTTGCCGCTTATATGTTAGAGGATTATAGCCAAGCAGAGACACTATTTGCTAAAAGTGCGATTCCATCGAAAAGAAAACAGAGCGCTTACCTACTTGCTGCATCAGCATCTGCTAAGTTAGACCTAAACAGTAATACCAATCACTATTTAGCATTACTTGAAAAAGAAACAGTTAAACTTAAAGATGTTGGTTTAGAAAGTGTCATTGTTAACATTAAGCTATTAATGAACCAAGATAAGTCAGAAACCTATGCAAAAGCCCGCGCCTTAATTGATGAGAATCACAAACAAATTGGCCATGACGCTCGCTTATTATCGCTTGAAATTGATTTGTGTATCATTGAGCAACGTTTTGCAAGCGTCTTACAGTACATGTCTGCAGCGCGCAAAGAAAAGACAATCACCGAAGACACAGTACAAACTTGGGAGCGACTCGGGTATTACGGTAGCTTTAATGAAAGTATCAAACAGCATGATAGCAAAACATTGTTTGATAATTGGAATGGTCTAAGTCGTAAAGTTAAACAACGAGAAGCGGTATTATTTGCTTACTGCAAAGTATTAGCCGAAAACGAAATCATTGAACCATTAAATAAGTTATTAGTACCGCTTTTTAAAAAGTCACCAAGTAGCGAGTTTTTAAAGCAAGTTCGTAATTTACCAATTAAGCGAGCTGATGAATTAATCGCGATAGTACAGAAACAACTCCATAAAGATATCCATAGCGGTAAATGGCTAAGTTGTTTAGGTCATTTAGCGATGAAAAGTGAACAGTACTCTATGGCAGAAAAAGCTTTTGGTAGCCTATTAAAGCTAGAACATGAAGAGTATGGTGCGCAATATGACCGTCAAGATTTACAAGCCTTTGCACAAGTCCATAGTAAACAAGAGCAATACCAAGCGGCTGATGCTATGTGGACAAAAGCAAACTCGCTTTAAATAATATGAGGGCTGTTGGGTTGTTATAAAGCAAAGACACTTAACAAGCCCCTAGCCCTAGTTTACAGCTTATCCTTAGGCGCGGCTTCATCACACTTCTTACATTTTAATAGATGGCCCAACATTGCTTGACGCCCCTTAAATGAAATAACCCATGGTCGATTCATAAAAGGGGGATTGTGTCTAACATGTTGAAAATGACCACAGGCAAGTTGCGCCACCCAATGGTTTTCTTCATCTTGATGATAACCACAAATGGCTTGTTTCATTAGTAATTCACTACGTTAGCATCGCTATCTTGCTGCTATTTTACGGAATTATTTAGAAAAGAGCACTTTAAATTGTTTCGCTTCATCTTCACCATCAAGGCGAGAGAATTTCATCAGTAAGTCGTCTTTACCATCACCATTTAAATCTTCAACCATCACCAGATTGCCATCTTTTGGTAGCTGAGTATCGTAGCTAACACTACGTTTTTTAAATGATTTTTTCTTTTTATTTGTTTTTATACCCAAATATATTCTCAGCTCGTCATCGTCATCCGACAGAATGAGTTCTTTCAAACCATCGCCGTTCAAGTCTGCCAATTTAACAATGGCACTACCACTTTGCCCTGAAGTTAAGCTAAAGGTGAGTTCTACCCCTTTTTTAATCGCCGGCCGGGTTGGAAATTTATCTTGTTTATCCATTTTGAAGACGTAAACATCTTGGTCAATGCCCCCAGTCACTAAAGCACCAATAATTTGCGATAGGCCGATATCAAAGCCCGCGAGCAATACCTCAAGTTTGTCATCATTATTAATATCGACAAATTCTAAACCTGTTAAGGTACCTTCTGCGTGAATCACACTGTCCGCTTCATCCGCATAGCTCAACGTATCTTGGTTTTGAGTACCGAGAAAGATCTCATAGTCGTTAACGCGATCAAGCACACCTGAAGTTTTGGTATAGCGCACTACCATATCAACCATGCCATCAGCGTTAACATCTCTCAATTCTTCAATCTTCCTATATTCCAAGTCACTTTGGTCTAATTGTTCACCGCTTTCATCACGCTTATTCCACCATTCAGTGCCACTGATTGCTTTATTGATCGCTATACGTGTTGCTTCTTTAGTAAAATGACTCGCTCCATATTGTGAATAAACAACCATTTCACCATCGCCCACCACCAAAATATCCGTTTTGTCATCAAAGTTAACATCATTAAAATATAACTTGGTTTCAGTGTAGCTTGCTCCTGCAGACAAAACACGGACATTAGGCTTTATTGGCAGTGTTTGCTTAGCAAAAGTATTCAATCCTTGCCCTATAAAAACATGCGTTTTATTAAAGTCAGCAATGATGACATCATCAAAATCATCATTATTTAAATCTTGAATAAAGTCACCTCGGCTAATAAAGTCAGCTTGCTCTTGAATATAAAGCGACTCAATTTTTGCCAGTCGCTTAAATTTTTTGTCTTGATAATGAAACAAAGAATCAGTAGAAAGGAAATAAAGACTTTGTTTGCTCGTCCCCTTTTTTTTACTCAAATCGAAACGGTAAAACTCGTTAGGCACAATTACTTTTTCGGCAATAATATATTGATTAGCCGTTGGGTCTAACTGATAAATCATTAACCAACGATTTCGCTGCTCATCAATAGAAAAAGTCACAAGCTCCTTGCCTTTACTCGGAAGAACATCTGCTGCAATAATTTCTTGAGTGAGTTTGTATGGTGAATTAATCATAATTTCATTGAATTCAACCGCTTTTGATTTTTTTGCTAACGCTTGTGAAGACACTACACAACTAAGAGCAGTAAATAGAGCCAGCAAGGCTCTCTTGTTGTTCAATAAAGAAATTTTCATAGTTTGAGCTTCATTTAGTGAGTTCCATATCATGATGAATGACTATCTTCTGGAGAATACACCTCAAGACCAATCAAGATATATGCTCCAAAATTATTGAGCGATTTCAATACATTTAAAGACAATGTACAAAGATGTAGTGATGTTCAATACACACTACCGATGTGTTTAGAACATTAAAAGCAAATAGAGTTCCTTCCGAAGAGGTGTTTCTAATTTCAGTTTAACCTCACGCTTTAAATAACAACTAATAGGTATAACATAGCCAAGGGTAAGGACAAAAAAAAAGCTGTTACATAATATGTAACAGCTTTCATTTCATCATGTTTGTGTTAACTATAGCCGACATAGTCCGCTTGTAATTTTTTAGCTAACATCGCACTCATCATTGCTCTTAATGCTGCCGGTTTAACTAGCTTTCGCATATATCCCACATCCATACTCTTAGCTTTTTCTTCAATACCCGACTCAGTTGTCGCCGTGATTAATATAGCAGGTAATGAATGGTGGCATTGACTTCTTAAGTCACTGATTAACGTTAGACCATCAACTTGTTCCCCTTTGGGATCATCCGCTTGGCTATCTGTTCGGTAACCCAATTGATAATCGACCAATAATATATCTATTTCATTACTGTGATTAGCAAACTCCTCTAAGGCTGTTTCTCGAGAATCAGCAGCAAGAATATTACATTGCCACGCAGAAAGTAGTTCAACCATACCGCTAAGAACATCTGGATCATTATCAATGCATAAGACAGTAATGTCTTTTAAAGCGACATTAAAACTTGGGCTATTAGTATTGCTTTGTATTACCGGCTCAGCTTGTTCTACCTGCACTGAAAACTTACAACCTTGCATTGTTTTTGATTGCAAACTTAAGGTGTGTCCCAATAACTGCGCTAAACTTTGCGTGATATTCAACCCTAAACCTAAGCCTCTGCCCGCTTGATTATTGGGAGTATTAAGTTGAGTAAACTGCTCAAATACCACCACCTGCTTCTCTACCGGAATACCCGGTCCATTATCTAAAATTTGAATGATTACTTGGTTATTAAAGACTCGCGCGCCCAATAAAACTTTACCTGGACTTGCATACCTAAAGGCATTACCAACAAGGTTTTGAATGATGCGTCTTAATAAATGGCGATCTGACTTAACCCAAACCTTACTCACCGCTAAACGAAACTCTACTGACTTCTCGATAGCGAGGGCGGAAAATTCTTGCGCTAAATCTTCAAATAATTCATTCAATGCAAAAGCGGTAATATTCGCTTTGATATTTCCGCTTTCTAATCGGGCAATTTCAGCTAAATCGGCTAATAAATCATTGGCGGCTTTGAGCGATCGATCAATATTCTCAACTTGCCTTTGCTGAACAGTGGTTAAATTATTTTGCTCTGACAATGCTGAGGTAAATAATCTCGCCGCTTCAAGTGGTTGCATTAAATCATGGCTACAGGCATTTAAATACTGACTTTTTTTCAAATGCGCCTGCTCTGCTTTTTCATGTGCTTTCGCCAGCGCTTCATTCGTTTTAGCTAGGGTTAGCGTACGCTCATAAACACGGGTTTCAAGGTCAAGGTTTGCTTCTTTGAGTACTTGTTCTGCTTGCCTATACGCTGTGATATCAGAAAACAACATAACAAAGCCGCCACCGGGCAGCGGATTACCTTCAATGCGAATAGTTTGACCACTTACTTGTTGACGCTCTGAGCTATGTGGACTGCCTTTACGCAAAAAGTCTAAACGACGCTCCACCTGTGAATCTATATCACCAGTACCACATAATCCTCGTTGCACATTATGGCGAATCAAGGCTGATATAGGGCTGCCCATATAGACCAGCTCTGCTGGGTATTCGAATAAATCTAAATATTTTTTATTCCAAGCAACTAAGCGTAACTCATCATCAACAATCGAAATACCTTCACTGGCATTTTCAATGGCACTTTGCAGTAAATTTTGAGAAAACTCTTGTCGCTGACTCGATGCATCTTCAACGAGTACCGCCAATTCTTCAAGCGCAATGTCACGACCATCCAAGGCAGATGAGAGTACTAATCGCGCAGAAGACGAGCCCATAACAGTTGCTAGAGTATTTTCCGTATGCTGGATAAGCTGTTGATTATAAATAACATTGCCTAGCTCTTTCTTATCATGCGTCGATAAGAAAGAATTGAAATTGGCATGGGCTTTTTCCAAACCAACAAAACGTGAAGCTAATAGTTCTAACTCTCGTACATCAAGCTGTCTTTTTTTCTCTACTTTTAATAATTTAGGTGATTGCCACTCTAAAAACAATGATGCTTGTACTCGCTCTTGTACGCTCTGTCTGCTGATTTGAGACAAGGCCCACATTACAATAATATTCGCGCCTAAACTAAATAAAGTTGCCGTGGATTTAACCGGTAAAAAACCCTCGGCAAAAGGCGAAGCGTATAAGCCAAATTGTGGTAAAAAGTTAAGCGTTAACCACAGAATAAAACCAACTAAAATTCCTGCATAAACGCCCATTAAACTGGCCCGACGCCAATAAAAAGCAGCGATTAAGGCTGGCGTTAATTGCGCGAAGGCGCCAAAGGCTACCTCCCCTAATGAAGAAAGTGTATCGGGAGAAGCCATGATAAAAACACCATAACCTAACAATATGACAAATAACGCTAAAAATTTTCTAATGTTTAACAAACGTTTGCGAAAATTATCATAATCAGTTTGTGCTACTTTTTGACGACGATAAAGTAGTGGAAAAACAATTTCATTACTTAGCATGGTACTTAAAGCAATCGCAGAAATAACCACCATAGAACTTGCTGCTGAAACAGCACCTAAAAAGGCAAATAAGGTCAACCAGGTTTGCTGAGTGACATCAGGCAAGAAGAGTACATAGGTATCTGAAGGCACAGTATTACCAAGTAGCATTTGACCAGCTAAACCGAGTGGCACAGCAAAAAAGGCAAAAACTAAGATGTATAGCGGGAAAACTCGACGACTTAACCATGTATCTCTTTGATCTTTCAGTTCAACGACCATAACTTGAAACTGCCTAGGTAAAGACAAGAAAGCCGCCATAACAATCACCAATAAAGCAAACATCGATGTAACATTGTCTATCGTTAATTGCTGCTCGAGCAATTCATTAGCATTGGCCTGTTGCCAAATATCTGCTGGTGAATCATATAAAACAAAACAAACAAAAATACCTACGGCTAAGAAAGCGGATATTTTTACCAAAGATTCAAAGGCAATTGCTAACATCACACCAGGATGTCGCTCAGTAACGTCTATATGTCTAATACCAAATAGAACAGTAAACACCGCTAAAACGAGGCTAACAACTAAACCGATATGCCAACTATTTAAACTTTGATCTATTTGAAGTTGTTGAAACGAATACACCATTGCTTTGAGCTGCAACGCGATATAAGGCATGGTACCGACGAGTGCAACGATGGTGACCATAATAGCGAGGTTGTGCGACTTACCAAACCTAGCAGCCAATAGATCAGCAATAGAGGTTAAATGTAGCTTTAAACTAACGCGAATAATGCGTTGAATAAACGGCCAAGCAAAGATAAATAATAAAATGGGTCCTAAATAGATAGGTAAGTGAGACAGTAAACTGGTTGATGCTTGCCCTGTTGTCCCTAAGAAACTCCAAGAGGTACAGTAAACGCCTAAGGTCAGCGCATAAATAACGCTCTGCCCCTTTCTCGCCAACTGATGTCGGTAACGGTCACCTAGAAAAGCAATTAAAAACAATAGACTAATATAAGCCAAACTTAACAGCACTAATTGCCAATTAGGAAACATAAACACTCACTACTTTTGTTTTATACCAAGTGGGTTTGTCAAGGAGTTCAATTGGTATTTTAAGACGTTACCACAATGTGGATTCCCCAATATACCTAAGGTACCTAACAATAAAAAGATTATAGTGAAATTATTTGCTAGAATAGCGGCGAACCAAGGGGTGCGCTGTCATTTAAGTTTTTTTTAACTGATTTGTCGCTGAGAAATATACTCTTTGAACCTGGGCAGAAAATTAGTTTACTTAATTTTTTGGCATAGGGATGGTGGATACCAAGTCCACTAATATATGATCTATTCAGAGAATAGTTTATATATTAGTGGACTTGGTATTGTAGATAAATCTAAAAAATTCATCAAAATTATCCTGTTTGCACACGCTCTTACTTTTTATTTTTTTGATGAGATATTATGACCTTCTCCAAATCTACTATTTGTATAGCTATCACTGCATGTCTATTTAACGTTGCCGCTTCTGCTGAAGAACAAACGACTAATGACACTAACAACACAGACAACCTTGAAACCATCACAGTTACCAGTGATTTTCGCCAGCAAAGCCTGCAAAATGCACCAACATCAATGTCCGTATTAACGGATATTGACATTAAGCAACGTAACGCAAAACACCTTGAAGAATTAATTGCGGTTAGCCCTAATGTTAACTTCGCCAGCGGTTCACAACGTGCGCGTTATTATCAAATCCGTGGTATTGGCGAACGCAGCCAGTTTCAAGAGCCAATCAACCCTTCTGTCGGTATGATTATTGACGATGTCGATTTTACAGGCATTGGTAGCATTGCTAATTTATTCGATGTTAAGCAAGCTGAAGTATTCAGAGGCCCACAAGGTACTCGTTTTGGTGCTAATGCGATTGCTGGCATGATAAATATTACCACCAACGAGCCAAGCGAAGATTTTGAGGGGGCTGTTCATTTAGGTATTGGTAATTACAATGCTTACGATATGGGTGTTGCCTTATCTGGACCCGCTACCGACTCGGTTAAGTATCGCTTAGCTGTTAATCAAAGCACCAGTGATGGCTATATGGAAAATGTCCATTTACAACGTGATGATACCAACAACCGTGATGAATTAACTACCCGCGGTAAGCTAGCTATTGAAGCGAGCAACAACCTTACCATTGACCTTGCTGGTTATTATTTCGATTTTGACAATGGTTACGATGCTTATTCATTGGATAATAACAGAGAGACCTATTCTGATGAACCTGGCTTTGATCAACAAGAAACGGCTGCTTTCTCGGCAAAGTTTACCTACCAAGGTTTTGACAGTGCAACAATATTAGCCATTGTTAGTAATGCCGACTCAGATTTAGCCTACGGTTATGATGAAGATTGGGCCTACGTTGGTATATCAGACCCTGACGTTAATCCTGATATCAATCCTGATTTTGCATATTGGGAATTTAGCTCTACCGACCATTACTTCCGTGAAAAAGCAGTTACCACCGCTGAATTTCGTGCAATATCTAATCAGGGGGAAGAAATATTTAATGGCAGTACCGCTTGGATTGCCGGTATTTTCTATAAGCAAGATGATGAAGATCTTTTACGTCAATACACCTATGCTGACGGTGACTTTACTTCAACCAACAAAAGTAAAAGTATGGCTATGTATGCGCAATTAGATACTCAATTAGCTGAACAATGGTCATTAATTTCAGGTTTGCGAATTGAAAATCGCAGTGCAGACTATGACAATTCAGATCTTTATAAAGACAGTATCGACGATACAATGCTTGGCGGTAAGTTAGTACTAAGTTACCAACAAACACAAGATAGCTTATGGTATGCCTCAATCAATCGAGGTTATAAAGCTGGCGGTAATAATACTGATGGTACATTACCTGATGATTTACGTACCTTTGAGCCTGAGTATTTGATGAACTATGAGTTGGGTTATAAAGTTTCTTTATTAGACAATAGTGCCTACATTCGTAGCTCAGTGTTTTATATGGATCGGAGCGACATGCAAGTTAAAAGCTCAAGAAATATTCTCCGTGAAGATGGTAGTTCTGAGTTTATTAGCTATTTAGGTAATGCTACCTCAGGCAGTAACTACGGTGCGGAAATAGAATCAGCTTGGACTATCAATGATTATGTGAATGTTTATGGCTCCATAGGCCTACTTAACACTGAATTTGACGAGTTTATCGATAAAGATGGCAACTCACTTACTGGTGAAGAGCAAGCACATGCGCCAAACTATCAATTCAATGTTGGCATTAATTACCAACCTACGGAGGAGTGGCTATTTAATATCTCTGTTGATGGCAAAGATGAGTTTTACTTCTCTGATACGCGTTATTATGAATACGCAGATGATACTTATAGCCCTATTCCTGAAAATGACATCCAATCTGAAGCAGTAGTATTATTAAATGCATCGATTAGTTATTTACAAGATAATTGGCAAATCAAAATATGGGGACGTAATCTAGCAGATGAAGATTATGCCAACCGAGGTTTCTATTTTCCTAATGATCCACGTGATGGTTACACACCTAAGCAATACACCCAGCTATCCGAGCCCTTAGTTTTTGGTGCTAGTTTAGATTATCAATTTTAAGTATTATTGATGATGTCTTAGGGAGATCCTTGCTTGTTAAGACATTTGACAAACTTTTTGTAAAGGTAACATATGAAAATATCAATCGAACTAAGTTTATACCCACTAGCAGAAGAGCAGTATAAAACTGAAATTTGGGCGTTTATAAAACGTCTGCGAGGCGTAAAAGGTTTACAAGTAATAACCAATGGTATGAGCACGCAAGTATTTGGTGATTATGATCTTGCTGTCAACCATGTTATGGCAGAAATTAAACACGTTCATCAAACAACTGGAGCTGCGGTTTTTGTTTGTAAGTTTATTAATGGTGATCGCTCACAAGTTGAAGCAGAAAGTTAATGACTGAAACACTAAACAGCGTGTCAACGTATTTTCAACAGCTACCATGGCTTGAGCTTGTCGCCATGCTGCTTTCAATAGCTTATGTAATTTTAGCGGCTAAAGGTTCGCGATGGTGCTGGCCCGCAGCATTTATTAGTACTGCGTTATACACTGTTATTTTTTATGATGTCTTATTATTGATGGATAGTGCCTTAAATGCTTATTATCTGTTTATGGCAGTATATGGTTATTGGCAATGGTCAAAAAACACTAATAAAAATAAACAAGATACAACTGGGTTAACTATAGTTAGCTGGCAGCTTAATTGGCACATAAAGGTTTGTTTTGCTTTGGCATTACTTGCACTTGGATTAGGTTACCTTATGGCTAATTTTTCTCCAGCACACTTTCCTTACTTAGACACTTTCACCACAGTTTATGCGGTATTTGCTACCTATTTAGTGGCAAATAAAGTGCTCGAAAACTGGCTTTACTGGATTGTCATTGATTTAGCGTCTATCTATTTATATGTTGAAAAAGGTCTAATTCCAACTACCATTTTATTTGTAGTCTTCGTCGTAGTTGCAGGTTACGGTTATCATAAATGGTTAAAAATTTATCAAAAGTCTTCAATAAATTTACAGCCTTCTACTATCACTAATCCTTGATCATCCAATGTCGCTTACCTGCTCAGAACTTAATGCACTCAAATCTCTGTCATGTTTTGAAGAGGTTCTTGATATTTCAATGGTAGTTGATGGCATGAGTCATACCTGCAGTAAAGTGACAACAGCTTCACAGATTTACTTCGTTAAGAAACTAAACAATGAGACAGCAAATGAAGAGATTATTTCTAGCCTTCTAGCCGCTAAGCATAGACTAAGTCCAAGCGTTATCTATCACGATAATACTTGGTTAGTTACTGAGTATGTCGATAGCATAACGGTGGATAAAACTGAGTTTAGTGCTAATAAATGTATCAACACTGCCCTGACGCTAATGGCTAAATTACATCAGTTAGTACCACAACGAGATACGGGAACTATCCCCTATTTAGATACGTTAAAATCAGTTCAACGCTTATTCACTAATCCTGTGCCATTACCTGCACGAAAGAGAGTTACCTTAGCGGATATTACTGAAATACTGACGGCAAAAATTCAGGCAGAACAGAAGCTCTCTGGGGCTGAAAACGTTCTTTGCCATGGTGATATTAATTACAGCAACATTCTACTTGATAAAACCCAAGAGGCTTGGCTAATAGATTTCGAGTGTAGCCATCTAGCACCCGTAGAATTCGATCTATCCATGTTTATTGCCGTCAATAATATCTCCACTCACCTAGTAGAAGATATTGTGGCTAGCTATACGATTTTAGTGCCAAATTACCGACCTAATCAGACGTTATTAACTTACTATCTTCTTTATAGCTTTTTTATTAATGGTTTGTGGTATCTAGATAATACTAACGATTCAAAAGCTAACAACCCTTTACGATCGCTCGCTATTGAGCAATGGTCTGCCTTCGATAATTTTGCAGTACAAAACCACCTAGATTTACCCGAGTTGGTACCGTTAATAACGTAGTACCATCCCGTATAAAGAAGTGACCATTTAACCCCGTTCCACTTATATAACGGCATGGTCGACATTAGAATAATCTCTTTCTATTCAAATACTTTTTTCAACTAAAGCTGTCAATGTTATTACAGACACAAAAAAGCCACTTTACTCAATAGTAAAGTGGCTTCCAAAATCAGTATCTGTGTTCACTTCCTTATCAGAAGTCACTAAACCTGAAGGTATATTTAGTAAACTAAATATTAGCTTTTCTTGGTAGTCGCTTGAATAACGCGTAATTGCGCTACTGCACGAGCTAATTCTGCAGCAACAGCAGCATAGTCTACATCTCCGCCATGGGCGTTCATGTTTTCTTCTGCGCGTTGTTTAGCAGCAAGAGCGGCTTCTTCATCCAAGTCACTTGCACGTGTAGCAACATCAGCTAACACGATTACGTTATTTGGTTGAACTTCTAACATACCACCTGAAAGATAAATGACTTCTTCAGTATCATCTTCTTTAGTGATTAATGCCATACCAGGTTTTAGTGAGGTCAATAAAGGTGCATGACCAGGCATAATACCTAACTCACCTTCACTACCTGTGATCTGTAATGATTTAATGCTACCAGAAAACAAACTTTCTTCAGCACTAACAACATTTAGATTTACAGTAAATAATGCCATTTGACTCGACCTCTATTAGCGTAAGTATTTAGATAATTATCTAAATACTTACCAGATGATTACATCTTGTTCGCTTTCTCGATGGCTTCTTCAATACCACCAACCATGTAGAACGCTTGCTCAGGCATATCATCGTATTCACCCGCTAAAATGCCTTTAAAGCCAGCAATGGTGTCTTTTAATGATACATATTTACCTGGAGAACCAGTAAATACTTCAGCAACGAAGAACGGCTGAGATAAGTAACGCTGAATCTTACGTGCGCGAGATACAGTTTGCTTATCTTCTTCAGATAACTCATCCATACCTAAGATGGCGATGATATCTTTAAGTTCTTTGTAACGTTGTAGTGTTGATTTAACACTTTGAGCCGTTTCATAATGCTCAGTACCAACGATTAACGGATCTAATTGACGCGAAGTAGAGTCAAGAGGATCGATAGCCGGGTAGATACCTTGTGAAGCAATATCACGACTTAAAACAACAGTTGCATCTAAATGAGCAAAAGTAGTTGCTGGGCTAGGGTCAGTTAAATCATCCGCAGGTACGTATACCGCTTGGATTGAAGTGATTGAACCTTTGTTTGTTGAAGTAATACGCTCTTGTAATACACCCATTTCTTCAGCAAGCGTTGGTTGGTAACCAACAGCTGATGGCATACGACCAAGTAGTGCTGATACTTCAGTACCCGCAAGAGTATAACGGTAAATGTTATCTACGAAGAATAATACATCACGACCTTCGTCACGGAATTTTTCTGCCATAGTCAAACCAGTCATGGCAACACGTAAACGGTTTCCAGGAGGCTCGTTCATTTGACCGTAAACTAACGATACTTTATCAAGTACGTTAGAATCGTTCATTTCGTGATAGAAATCGTTACCTTCACGTGTACGCTCACCAACACCAGCAAATACTGAGTAACCACTGTGCTCGATAGCGATGTTACGGATAAGTTCCATCATGTTTACTGTTTTACCAACACCAGCACCACCGAATAAACCTACTTTACCACCCTTAGCGAATGGACAAACTAAATCGATTACTTTGATACCTGTTTCTAACAATTCGTTAGACATTGATTGTTCAGCGTATGCAGGTGCTTCACGGTGAATTGCCCAACGATCTTTTTCGCCGATAGGACCAGCTTCATCGATTGGCTCACCAAGTACGTTCATGATGCGACCTAAAGTCTCAACACCAACTGGTACTTGAATACCATTACCTGTGTTTTCTACATTCAGACCACGACGCAAACCGTCTGAGGTACCCATTGCGATAGTACGCACAACGCCGCCACCAAGCTGCTGTTGTACTTCTAGTACTAAACCGTTTAGGTCACCTTCGGTTATATTTAATGCGTCATATACCTGAGGTACGGCATCTTGTGGAAATTCAACATCCACAACTGCGCCAATGATTTGGACGACTTTACCTGTACTCATGTTTATTCCTCTTAATTTAAGTTAGCTAAGCTTTGCCTAGCTAACTTTTCGTTAAATTACGAAAATTGTTATCAGTTAAGTTTACTTAAAACTAAACTGCTTACCCTACCGCAGCTGCACCAGCAACAATCTCACCCAATTCTTGAGTGATTGCCGCTTGACGCGCTTTGTTGTATACCAGTTGAAGATCCTTGATTAAGTCACCAGCGTTATCAGTTGCAGCTTTCATTGCAACCATACGGGCAGCTTGTTCACAAGCAATGTTCTCAACAACACCTTGATATACTTGAGATTCGATATATCTTACTAATAATTGATCTAACAATGAGTTAGCATCAGGTTCGTAGATATAATCCCAACGATGACTAATTTCTTCGTCATCTGATTTAGGCAGAGGTAACAATTGATCGATTGTCGCTTCTTGCGTCATAGTATTAACAAACTTGTTATATACAACGTATAGCTTATCAATTTCACCGTCATCATAAGCTTTCAGCATAACCTTCACACTACCAACTAAGTCAGTTAATGAAGGGCTATCACCTAAGCCTGATATTTGTGCAGTTACTTTAGCGCCCATGTTGTTGAAAAATGATGTGGCTTTTGAGCCTATAACACCAAATTCAACTTCAGCACCTGATGCTTGCTTTTCAGCAGCATCAGCAAGAACTTTCTTAAATAAATTAATATTTAAGCCACCACACAAACCACGGTCGGTTGAGACGACAATATAGCCAACACGCTTAGCTTCACGTTCTTCCATATAAGAATGACGATATTCTAAGTTACCAAGCGCAATATGACCGATCACATTTCGTATATTTGTCGCATATGGACGTGATGCTGCCATGCTATCTTGCGCTTTACGCATTTTACTAGCAGCTACCATTTCCATAGCGTTTGTGATCTTTTGAGTGTTTTTAACACTCGAAATCTTGGTTTTTATTTCTTTACCAACGGCCATGACTCTTCTCCGAAAAGGTTACTTAATTAAAACTCGATTACCAAGTTTGAGTAGACTTGAAATTTTCAAGTGCTTTAGTCAAACCAGCTTCGATATCTTTATTGTAGTCACCGCTTTCGTCGATAGTAGCCATCAACGTAGCTTGCTCATTAGTCATGTATGCATGTAAAGCTTCTTCGAAATCAACAACTTTGTTAATAGCAACGTCGTTTAAGAAACCTTTTTCAGCAGCAAATAATGATACCGCTGTTTCAGCAATTGATAATGGGCTGTATTGCTTTTGCTTCATTAATTCAGTTACGCGTTGACCATGCTCTAATTGAGCGCGAGTCGCGTCATCTAAATCTGATGCAAATTGAGCAAAAGCTGCTAATTCAGCATATTGAGCTAGTGCTAAACGGATACCACCACCAAGTTTCTTGATGATTTTCGTTTGTGCAGCACCACCAACACGAGATACTGAAATACCGGCGTTAACTGCTGGGCGAATGCCAGAGTTAAACAAGTTAGATTCTAAGAAAATCTGACCATCAGTAATTGAGATTACGTTAGTTGGTACGAAAGCAGATACATCACCCGCTTGCGTTTCAATAATTGGTAGAGCAGTTAATGAACCTGTTTTACCTTTAACTTCACCGTTAGTGAATTTTTCAACGTATGCTTCGTTTACACGAGCAGCACGTTCTAATAAACGACTATGAAGATAGAAAACGTCACCTGGGTATGCTTCACGACCTGGCGGACGACGTAAAAGCAATGAAATTTGACGGTAAGCAACAGCTTGCTTAGACAAATCATCATATACGATTAGTGCATCTTCACCGCGATCACGGAAGTATTCACCCATAGAACAACCAGAGTATGGTGCTAGGTATTGTAGTGCTGCAGCTTCAGAAGCAGAGGCAACAACTACGATAGTGTTTGATAACGCGCCGTGCTCTTCTAAGTTACGAACAAGGTTCGCTACTGTAGAAGCTTTTTGGCCAATCGCTACGTAAACACATTTAATACCAGTGTTCTTTTGGTTAATGATAGCGTCAAGTGCAATCGCTGATTTACCGATTTGACGGTCACCAATGATTAATTCACGTTGGCCACGACCAATTGGAATCATAGAGTCAATAGACTTGATACCAGTTTGCACTGGTTGGTCTACTGATTTACGTTCGATAACACCTGGTGCAACAACTTCTACAGGAGAGAAGCCATCATTTTCAATTGGGCCTTTGCCATCAATTGGTTCACCTAAAGTGTTTACTACGCGGCCTAATAAACCACGACCTACTGGTACTTCTAAAATACGACCAGTACCTTTAACTTTTTGGCCTTCCGCTAAATCAGCGTAAGGACCCATTACTACCGCACCTACCGAATCACGGTCAAGGTTTAACGCGATAGCAAAACGGCTACCAGGAAGTTCGATCATTTCACCTTGCATTACATCGGCAAGGCCATTAATTCGAATGATACCATCTGTTACAGAAACGATAGTACCTTCGTTACGAGCTTCGCTGACAACGTTAAACTGTTCAATTCTATTCTTGATCAGTTCAGCGATTTCAGTGGAATTCAGTTGCATGCTCTGTTCCCTTATCTAAGATTGTAATGTTGTTGCTAAGCGGTTCAGTTTACCTTTTACAGAACCATCTATTACCATGTCACCAGCTTTTATAACTAAACCAGAGACGATACTCGCATCAACAAAACAATTAAGCTTTACTTTACGTGCCAAGCGCTTTTCAAGCGCGGCGCTTAATGTTGTTTTTTGCTCTGCTGTTACTTCAACAGCAGAGGTTACATCCACAGAAACTTCTTGGTCATATTCAGCTTTTAACGCTATAAATTGCTCAAGAACCTGTGGTAGCACCAACAAACGTTCGTTTTTTGCCATAACTTTCAAGAAGTTTTGGCCTTGACTGTCTACTTGCTCACCACACACATTTAAAAATAATGTTTGTGCTTGCTCTACTGAAGCACCGCCAGAAACAAAACCTTTAATAGTTTCATCTTGGGCAACTTCAGCAGCAAAAGTTAACTGGACTAGCCAGCTATCCATTGCTTTAGCTTCAACAGCAAATTCGAACGCTGCTTTAGCGTAAGGACGAGCGACAGTTGTCAATTCAGACATAGCTCTTTCCTCTTAAAGTTCAGCGACGAGTTTATCTAAAATGTCGCTGTGTACAGCGGCATCAATTGAACGCTCAAGAATTTTCTCGGCACCAGCAATAGCTAGAACTGCAACTTCTTTGCGCAATTCTTCTTTAGCTCGGTTACGTTCAGTTTCAATTTCCGCATGACCGCTAGCTAAGATTCTTTCTTTCTCAGCTTGTGCTTTACCTGCAGCTTCTTCAACAATTTTAGCTTCATGTTTCTTAGCAGCATCAACGATAGATGCAGCTTGAACTTTAGCTTCTTTTAATTGAGCTGTAGCTTTCTCTTGAGCTAACTCAAGATCTTTAGCAGCACGGTCTGAAGCAGCAAGTCCGTCAGCAATAGTTGCTTGACGTTCTTCTATAGCACCAATGATTGGTGGCCATACATACTTCATACAGAATATTACAAATACGACAAACGCAATTAACTGGCCAACTAGGGTCATATTAATATCCATTGTGCGTACCTCCTATCAATTATTCGTTTAAAAAAAAAGTGGTAAAATTAACCAATTTTAACGAATAAGATGTATAAACCAATAGCAACACCAATCATCGCGATAGCATCGATTAGACCTGCTACGATGAACATTTTAACTTGTAGTTGTGGTGCTAGTTCAGGTTGACGAGCAGCAGATTCTAAGAATTTACCACCTAAAAGACCAAAACCAATAGCAGTACCAAGAGCACCTAAACCAATTAGTAAAGCCGCTGCAATATACATTAAGCCAAAGTTTTCCATTTTTATCTCCGATTGTTTAAAGTTAAAGTTTTAAAAATTTCTGTTTTGATAAAGAAGGTCATTACACCGTTTCGGCTAAACAACCTTCCTCGACAAATTTAGTGATCTTCGTGTGCTAGACTAAGGTAAACGATAGTTAGCATCATGAAGATAAACGCTTGTAATGGGATTACCAACAAGTGGAACGCAGCCCATAAGAAGTGTACTGGTAATTGGAATAAACCAATTGTTGCGATAAGTAAGAAAATCAACTCACCCGCATATAAGTTACCAAATAAACGTAATGCTAGTGATAAAGGTCTAGCTAGCATAGTTACTGTTTCAAGAATAAAGTTCACTGGGTATAAAGACCAGTGACCAAAAGGTTGAGTAGTCAATTCTTTCATGAAACCACCTACACCTTTCACTTTAATTGAATAGTAGATAATCAAAATGAATACACCTAGCGCTAAACCAAATGTAATGTTCGGATCCGCTGTTGGTACAGGCTTCATGTAGATATCACCTAAAGGCATACCCGTAACCCAATGAATTAAATGTGGTAAAAGGTCAACTGGAACCCAATCCATAGAGTTCATTAGCAGAACCCATACAAAAATAGTTAAGCTTAATGGTGCAATTAATGCGTTTTTGCCATGAAAAGTGCTTTTAACACTCTCATCAACAAACCCGACAATCATTTCAATTGCACACTGCATTTTACCAGGTACACCTGACGTTGCTTTTTTAGCAACAGAACGAAAGATTGTAATAAATACCAAACCTAAGAATACAGACCATCCCAATGAATCTAAATGAACGGCCATAAAACCGTCACCTACTTTCAAGTTAGCGAGATGGTGAGTAATATATTCTTGGCTGGTTAACTCAGCGCCTGACGACATATTAATTTCCCAATAATTAAAGTTTAAAAAATAAAAGTGTAAATTACCGCTGCTGCTTAATAATAAACGGAGTTATTATTGGCAAAGCCATAACTAAACAAAACATGCTAAAAAATGGTAGAGGACTTATTACTACAAACTTGATTGTTATACCTCTGTCTCTTATACACATCTCCGAGCCCACGAGACCTCTCTACATCTCG
>OJHK01000561.1_pt1 | contig 22541 bp, 22 predicted proteins | sample 1595161 | NCBI WGS metagenome assembly OJHK01 (sample SAMN05416842, study PRJEB24817) | seawater metagenome | isolation source: Sea water | place: Canada:Atlantic | collected 2013-07 | reverse complement strand
CCTCTCTATTCGTCGGCAGCGTCAGATGTGTATAAGAGACAGGGTATCAACAGCCCCTTTACTACAAAGCAAACCGTTTCTCCGTGGCACAAAGTGGCAAAGACATTGTGTGGCCACCGTATTCTGAGTTGATGGATTTCGAATTAGAAATGGCATGTATCATTGGTAAAAAAGGAAAAGACATCAGCAAATGTAACGCTCCAAGCCATATATTTGGATACACAATTTATAACGATTTCTCGGCACGAGATGCCCAAATGCTCGAATCTCCGGGGATGTTGGGACCAGCAAAAAGCAAAGATTTTGACGATTCTATTATTCTTGGGCCGGTTATAGTTACCGCGGATGAACTTGATGACCCTTACAACTTACGCATGCGGGCACGTGTCAACGGAGAGACTTGGTGCGATAGCAATAGCAATACAATGCACTGGAATTTCGCAGATATGATCGCGCATATAAGTAAAAGCGAGACCCTTTATCCTGGCGAAGTAATTGGTTCTGGTACAGTGGGCTTAGGATGTGGTCTAGAGCATTTACGCTTTTTAAACAATGGCGACATTGTCGAACTCGAAGTCGAAAAAATAGGTGTCATCTCGAACAAAGTTATAAGAAAGTAGGGTCGATCAATAATCAACATTGCTTAATAGCGACGCTCCTTAACTCAGGCATCCTTCGAACGGTTCGTGAAGCGACTGGTGCTTAGACCGCATCACTTCTCACAACGGCAGCTTTTTATGCGTGGTCTCTACCCAATCAATTATCATCTCGGCGAATAATTCCGGCTGATCAGCCCAAGCAAGGTGACCTGATTCAGGCAGAATATGTAACTTACTTTGCGGCAGTGCTGCATTTAAATATTCTGCATTACTGACATCGAACATAACATCAAGCTCTCCCCAGAAAACCAAGGTAGGTATATCGATTTCATTCACTCGTCCAGCCAGCTCTGCGGCTTTCGAACGAAAATCCTTGAACCAGTAAACCACTTCATGTGCGCGCCCCGAATAAGAGCGTTTATAATCATCTATTTGTTTAGCGTTGGCCCGATGACGGATGGACCCAAGCTTTGACGAGAAAGCGATGAGTGGCCCAGCACCCAACAACCCCGTAGTGAAACGCATAAATCCAAATCTGGCCAACATGCTGATCATAAAAGCCAGTTTGAAAGGACCCGGCGCACCGACACCATGCCCGACCGCCAAACTTGTTACGCGATGTTTATGGTTAAGAACATAGGCGAGCGCGGCGCCCATCCCAACATCAGGTGCGATAAGATGAACATTATGCAAATCAAGCTCATCAAAGATTGCTGCCAGATGAGCGCCCTGGGCACTGGGTGACATATCCTTGCGGTCACCTTCGGAACCACCAAACCCAGGAAGGTCGATGGCAATTACCCGACATTTCTCTGTAAGTGCTTTCCAGGAACCTGTAAAACTTAGGATGCTCTCAGGAAACGGGCTGAGTAGCACCACGAGAGGAGCATCGACTGGTCCGGCCTCAGCAAGGCGAATATTGCGATTCGCTATCGTACGATTTTCAATTGGGATAGTTACATCCGGCGTTTCAAACGATATCGCCGACTTACGGGCTGCTTTTACTTTTCGCCACTCGGGTGACACCAACAGAAGCGTGGCTGCGTTAAGTTGATCGTAGATATTAAGTTTTTTCATATTACTTCTCCATCGAAGTGGTCAAACCTTGGCTGCCTTTGTAAATGCAGTCGCGCGTGGTTATTCATGCTTTCCTGCATCCCAACCCTGCGAGGCGAGCTGGTCTGCTGCAAAACTCTCAGGAGAGTTTTCTAAAGTGGTTGCCATCGTGTCGTTCCAGCGATTCAGAAACCCAAACAGTGATATTATGGCCACAACTTCTATAACCTGCCTCTCACTAAAGTGTTTTGACAATCCATTCATGTGCTTAGCCTCTACAGCATTGGGTACCATAACTGCGTGCACTGCAACTCGGAGCGCCGCTCTCTCTTTTCGGAAAATAAGTCGTTACTCTCAAACTCAAATACTGCTTTTATTTTCTCTACGCTGACATTATTTTTTTACGCTGAATTACCTGTATGTGCCTGGCAGTAACGACAACCAGCTGCGTTGCTCACCGCAAACGCTATGATTTGTTTTAGCCCTGTATCTAGTTCACCGCTGCGGAGAACCGTTACACCTAGCCTCTCGAAAGCTTGAGTAAATTCTTGCCAATGTGCCATGGTCATCATGGATGTTGGCAAATAGCCCATAGAAGCCTCCACCATTTTCAACATCGGTTCTTACTCAGATAATTCCTCGCGACGCTTGGGTTCGATGTATGTAATTACAATCCTTATGGCTATTTCTATGAGCCTATTTTAAGTAGTTGCTTCCCCAGATTTTGTCCGTTGTAGAGTCGCTGCAACGTGGTAGGGATATTTTCAAAACCTTCCTGCACGTCGACTTGGTAAATCAATTGGCCTGATGAAACCCATGACATTAGATCTTGAATGGCTTCCATTGCTCGCGGCATGTAATCCAGAATAACGAACCCTTCCATTCGCGCTCTATTAACAGTCAGGCTCGACAAATTTGATGGGCCAGGTATCGGTCTAGTCGCGTTATAGCCAGAGATACTCCCGCATAAAACAATCCGAGAACGCAGATTGACGTGATCTAGGGCCGCTTCTAGGATAGGGCCGCCTACGTTATCGAAGAATACATCCCACTTATCAGGACAATGATGAGAAATTTGTGCATTAACATCTTCATTTTTATAGTCGATTACGGCGTCGAAACCGGCAGTCTCTTTTAACCACCGACACTTATCTGGGCCACCAGCAATACCAACGACACGACAACCCTTGATTTTTGCAATCTGACCAACAAACGAGCCGGTAGAACCTGCAGCACCAGAAACAAGAACGGTATCACCAAGTTTAGGCTGGCCAATCTCTAGTAAGCCGAAATACGCCGTAAGCCCCGTTATACCGAGCACAGACAACATCATTTCAGGGGATACCCCTGACGGCAATTTGACCAACCCCATTGGACCTTCACCGGGAGAAGCAACCACATAATCTTGCCAATTGCCGGTAGTTTGGACGAGATCGCCTACTTGATACTCCGCGTGACGCGAATCTATTACTTGCCCAACAGAACCTGCACGCATGGGTTCTCCGATAGCCACTGGCGGCAGATACGCCTTACGGTCAACCATCCAATTTCGTTGTGCAGGGTCAAATGATAGAAATAGATTCTTCACTAGCACCTTTTTAGTTTTGGGTTCAGGAATCGCGGTCTCGGTGTACTTAAAATTATGTGGACCAACCATTCCTTCAGGTCGCTCAGCTAGCAGCCATTGGCGATTTATAGTCACGATAATGTCCCCGTTGTTCTGTACATATGTTGTTCTCCTCTTTCGGGAACGCTGCGATTATTTGCCTTCGCTGAGTCAAGCGACAACAATGCTCCGGGTTTGGAACCGAGTATCGACCGTGAAGCACACGTTAAGATTCGCGGTCTATAATTTTAGATTGAACCTAAAATTTTGCTTATATTCTTTCTGAACTTTCCACCAAAGGGGGGGCGCGCTCCAACGATAGGTAAAACATCAATCATGGTTTGGCTGTAAATCGCGCGCGAGTGGCTTAAGCTTCTAAATCCTTCTGGCCCGTGATAAGCACCCATGCCAGAAGCACCAACACCACCGAATGGAAGGTCCTCCTGTACGTAATGAAGCGTAATATCATTGATACAAACCCCACCACTTTGTACGTGGCTAAGTAAGTATTCTTGCTCACGGTTATTTTTGCCGAAGTAATACATGGCAAGAGGGTTTCGACGAGGTTCAATCATATCTGGAACTTCAGAGACATCAGAATAGGTCATCACAGGCAGAACAGGACCAAATATTTCCTCGTGCATAACCAACATGTCTTCATTGACGTTTTGTAAAATATGCAAGGGCATACGACGATTGCCATCAGACGCCCGCGTTTTTTCAGCACCAACAATCGTGAGCTTTGCTCCCTTGGCAACCGCGTCATCAATGTAGTTTTGCAACCTCGCGAAGTGTCTTTCGTTTATAATACCCGCGTAATCCTCATTCTCTGTAATGTTCGGATACATCGACTGTGTCTCCTTAACCACCCGCGCGATGAGTTGTTCCTCTAGTTCCTCCGGAACGACAACGTAGTCTGGCGACAAGCATAATTGACCACCATTTAGGAGCTTACCGAATGCCAGGCGTGTTCCCGCCAGGTCAAGCTTTGCACTGCGACCAATAATGACAGGAGATTTGCCGCCAAGTTCTAACGTGACGGGAACCAAATGTTTCGAGGCTGACTGCATTACTTTTGCGCCGACCTTAGTAGAGCCGGTGAACAGAAGGTGATCAAAAGGCAATTCCGCAAACCGTTGACTGATATCTGCGCCACCGGTTACGACCGCAACTTCATCTTCTGAAAAATATTTTGGGACAACTTCGGCAAACAATGCCGCTGTTTCAGGAACGAACTCCGAAGGTTTCAATAACGCTCGGTTACCTGCAGCAAGCGCACTTGTCAGAGGCGCAACGGTCAGGCCAAACGGCAAGTTCCAAGGAGAAATGATGCCAACAACGCCCTTGGGGAAATGCCTAACCTCGCTCTTACCTCCAAAAAAATTCATCGGTTTATTGGTTTTGCGTTTTTCTGGTTTCATCCACTCTTTCAAATGTTTCATTGAGTAGTCGATAGCTTCAACCTTTGACGCAAACTCTGAAAACAAGCTGAACTCATAGGAACGTGCGCCACCAAACTCACGTTTAGTCGTCATCGAAAATTCTGTCTTATTTTCAACAATTAGTGCCCTAAGTCTCTGTAATCGATCGATTCGCGTTGAATAGGTGACATCGCCTTCCGCTCGAAACATGCTCCTTTGCCTCTCGACGAGTGATTCCAAGTTTTGAGAGTGTAGTGCGATGACGTTGTCAGAATGTGGTGTATTCATAATTTTTATTTCATCCTATTTCGTTTATCAGCAGGCAGTCGTTAGAGTGAGTAAAAAATTTTTCTAAGCCTTCAAAAAACGCCTTTTCGTACAGCTTCTATAATACGAAAAGTATTTTTTACAAAGAGAGATTCAGACGAATAACTAACAAAAAATTTTCAAAATCCTGAGACAGGTTCGCACTATCTAGCGACGCCTCCTGGCTTGATTTTGTTGCGTCGATCAGAAGTACGCCTAACGTATTTACGACCTCTGTCGCTTTTAATTCATTTATATTAAGCGAGGTAGATGTTAATGCAGCTATCCTCTCAATCTGGCATATAGATACCCTTTTTGAGTTGATTAGTTTATCGATCTCCACATTGTGCTCGATGATGTGTTCAAGCCTGTTGAGCAAGGGCAAGAAAGCGCGATCCGCCAGGGCAGTAAGGCATAACGCCCTCGCATGACCGTTGCTCGACATTTGTTTCACTAGGTAATTTGCTAAAACACAGCCCCATCGAATCAGGCTCTGCTCATAAAGTGTTATGAACAATTTTTCTCTCGTCCTGAAGCAACGGCAGAGTGTCCCCTCCCCACTCCGGCTCTCCCAGCAAGCCGATTCGTAGAAAATGCCACGTAGCCAACCTCGAGAAAGTAAACCTCGGCGGCCCCCAACACTGTTTCCCGTCTCCACGACTTTTCCTTTAAGCTCGGCGTTCCCTGACTAATTGCGACGACCGAATCCATGCCTGGCTCCTCTCTTATTAAACGATCTGCTTGGCACTTGGGTCGGTCTCAACGGATATTAATGGACATCGGTCAAGTATATAACTGACCTACGGTCATTTCAAGCTTTCTCGAGCGGTACTCTTAGAGTTGCATCGGGGACGAGAGTTTAAAATCAGTCATTCGAGATGTGATCCAGGTATCGCAAGTAGGGGGAGGCCAATATGGATAACTGAGTGGAGATTAACTTTCACGCCCCTATGAATAACCCCGCCTTCAGATCATGGCAGCTAGTTTTGGGTCATGGATTGCGAAGAGTGAACAGCAAAGGTAAGAATAGCGCGGCGAGGACAAATTCTAAATCTAACTCAACGAATGAAACTCTAGCTTCGGGTAACCCGTAAGTACCCCGTAAGGTAGTGGCGAGTCCTTAGTAAAGTCAAAACCAAAAAAGCAAAGTCAAAATCATCTAACGCTAGAAGAGTATTCTTACAGGAACAAAGATGATGTTGACCCACTTGACCGTGAGCTTTAAGTGCCAGTCTCAGAACGCGACCGATGTGACGGAGAGGGATGTGGTTGGTGCGATGGCAAATCACTTGGGAGGTTTTAGAATCGAAACCTATTGCTAGGGAAAGCACTAATCTAATGATAAAGCCGAATATTGGTCCATTTTGGCTTAATTTCAGCACATATAGATTTTAAATAAAGTGCTTATGCCAATTAGTGGCCATAGGGCTAGAATTCGTGCGAAGGCTACAATTTCAGGCTAATTTGTCCCCTCTACCTGACTAGATCTAGCATTGAATTTTGTGGTGAATGATATTGATAAAGTCCTTATCCCAATTTTGTATCTCACTTCACCGACTTTAATGTCACCTTACTTCTGGCATCAAACATACCTTTAGATATTAAGTTCTGGACAACTGTGGAAAGGAGGTTCGACATAGACATAAGCAATTTGCATCGCATCAAGCATTGACCAGAGTACGTCTAACTTAAATTGAAGAATGCTCAGGGCTTGCTCCTGCTGTTCTCTCGTTTTGAAATGCTCCAAGGTAATATCCAGTCCATGCTGCACGTCGCGGCGGGCTTCCGATAGGCGCTTTCTGAAATATTGGTAGCCTTCGATGTCGATCCAGGGATAATGATCTGGCCATGTATTGAGCCTTTTTTGGTGAATTTCTGGAGCAAATAATTCTGTCAGCGACGAACACGCTGCTTCTTGCCAACTCGCTCTACGAGCAAAATTTAGATAGGCATCGCAGGCAAAACGAACGCCGGGTAACACATGCTCTTGGGACAGTATCTCCTGGCGGCTCATACCCACCGCCTCTCCTAGGCGTAGCCATGCCTCTATGCCTCCGTCATCACCGTCAACACCATCGTGATCTAGAATTCTTTGCATCCATTGGCGCCGTACATCGCGCTCGCTACAGTTAGCCATTATTGAAGCGTCTTTGATCGGGATCGTCGTCTGATAATAAAACCGATTTGCCACCCATCCCTGAATTTGCGCTTTGTTGCTCTTGCCAGAATTCATGTTTACCTGATAAGGATGATGTATGTGGTACAGCCGGCCTTTCTCTTTAAGTTTTTCCTCGAATTCTTTTCTGGTCCAAGCTTCAGTCATGTCATTCTCTGTTTTGTGGTGAGTAACCTGCGTTTTTATTTGCCCATTCGGCTGGTTAGGATTTTTTTGATCTTATCTTTTTCGAGTTCCCGGGGTTTCGAAAGACCAGCTCGCGAATATCTTCTTCTTGATATGGTCTTTGCGCCTTCTTTGTAATTCGCAAAACTTCGTCATGATGAGGTGAAAGACTGCAAACAGGGTCGGCGTTAGTGGCATCGCCAGTAAGCATAAGCGCTTGACAACGGCAGCCGCCAAGATCGATTTCCTTTTCAGGGCAACTCTTACAGGGCTCTGTCATCCAGTCGGTGCCGCGAAAACGGTTGAAGAGATCTGACTTGTGCCAGATGTCTGTCAATTCGTGATCGCGAACATTGGGGAATTCCAACCCGGGGATTACTTTCGCAGCCTGACAGGGTAATACCTCGCCCTCCGGATTTACTGTCATGAAGGTCGAGCCCCAACCGTTGCTACATTTTTTTGGTCTATCGTCGTAATAGTCAGGTGCGACAAAGAATATATCCATGTCCCCCTTGTGCTGCTCTCTAAATTCGTTGGTTATGCGTTCTGCATCGATCAACTGCTCTTGGCTAGGCAGTAAGTGCTCTCTATTGTGGAGACCCCATCCATAGTATTGGCAGTTTGCCAACTCTACGAACTCTGCCCCTAGAGATTGCGCCATGGTTAAAAACTCTTTTACCTGATGCATGTTTTGTCGATGTAATACAAAATTTAGGCCCAGCGGGAGTTCCTGCTTGATGACTTCTTTGGTCATTGCCACCTTGTGATCGAAGCTATCTGTCCCGCCTAGAAGCTTGTTCGATTCGCGATTACTACCCTGAAAGCTGATTTGAATATGGCCAAGACCTGCTCCTTTTAGCGTGGTTATCTTTTCGGTCGTTAAGCCGATTGAAGAGGTGATCAAGTTGATGTAGTAACCCAGTGATTTGGCTTCGACAACTAGCACCTCAAGATCTGTGCGAACTAACGGTTCGCCTCCAGAAAAACCGAGTTGCACGGCACCTAACTTACGCGCTTGGCGCATAACGCGAATCCACTCCTCAGTGCTTAACTCGTTCTTGCGAGATGCAGAGAGTTCAAGTGGATTAGAGCAATAGGAGCACTGTACGGGGCATGCGAAAGTAAGCTCAGCTAGCAGCCACATAGGAATATAAGTAGTCGCACTTTCCATATTTTAGTCTCTTACCTCCACTATCCAGACTTGCTTCTGAGCATCCGCTAAAAACTCCTTGACGTCATCCTCCAAGCCTTTGGCTCCAGGAAATGCCTTCTCGAGTTCATCTAAAAGTCTGGACGTGGTGGTTGGTTGTTGGCAGCGCTGCAGAATCGCAGTTGCGCTGTCACTTAGCTTTACTAATCCTTCGGGATAAAGCAGAACATGGCACTGCTGCGCTTCCTCCCATTGAAATTGATATCGAGGGTTCAATTTAAATGACACTGTCTCAAGGCTGAACTCGCTCATAGGGTATACGTAACTCTCTTCAGTAATGGTCCGTTAATGATTAACGTTTGGTGGCTATAACTTCACATTCATGCCATCAAACGAGACCTCAATTCCTTCACTAGCCAAAATTTTCCTCTGCTCGGAGTCCTCATCGAGTATGGGATTAGTGTTATTTATATGAATCAGGATCTTTCTCGGTTTGTCCATAGCCTTCAAAACATTGATCATGCCATTCTCACCTGATTGTGGTAAGTGGCCCATGTCTTTTGCTCTTTTGTCGCCGACACCCGTCGTCAGCATCTCGTCTTCTTGCCAAAATGTACCGTCCACTAGCAGGCAATCGGCCTCTCTCATGAGTTGCCGAGTCTGATCAGTTAAATCACCTAGCCCGGGGGAATAGAAAAGATTCTTGCCGTTACGCTCATCTGTTACTTTAATGCCGATATTATCGCCTATGTGCGCGTCGTTTCGGTGCGGTGAATACGGCGGGGCCTTGCCGGTAACTGGGATGGCGGTGAAGCTTAAGCCGCTAATGCCCGCAATTTTGAAACTCCTTCCATCTAAAGGAATCGAGTGCCGATTAACTCCCCCGTTCCAATGCTTCAACATAGTAAACAAGGGGAAACCAGTGCTCAAGTCTTCATAGACCATATCGGTGCAATAAACTTCGTGTGGACAGCCTTCGCGTAACATCAACAAGCCGGTTGTATGGTCGATCTGGCTATCCAAATAGACAATAGCCTTAATCGCCGTGTCTCTGAGCGTGCGTGCGGGCTGCAAAATTGGAAAGGCGGCGAGTTGTGCAAGAAGGTCTGGAGACGTGTTAAATAGTACCCAATCGATGCCATCGGCGCTGACTGCAATAGATGATTGGGTTCTTGGGACGGCATTGATAGTCTTGTTGCGCACGCCGTAGCAATTCGGGCAATTGCAGTTCCATTGCGGGAAACCACCGCCCGCTGCTGAACCTAAAACTCTTACAAACATGGATAGTTCCCAATATTAAAGGGTGAGTAGATGGAAGTATCTCTCGATCTGACCCAAAAGCAGGTCAAAAAAAACGCCAGACTAAGTCCGGCGTCTTTCCAGCACTAGCTAGTGATTCAGCTTAATTTAAAACCCTAGCGGGCAAATATACAAGCCGAAGCTACTTAGCCTTACTTTTTAAGAAGATCTCTCTTCTTAACGTGTCTTGAAATACATAGTGATTTCGAAACCGAGACGCATATCTTGATAAGAAGGTTTAGTCCACATATCGTTACTCTCCAAGCTTTAGACAATAATTAATTTAAGATATCTTCCAGTATTGCATCATGGAGACTATCAGGAAACACGGACAAGAGCCACCGTCTTTGTAGTGATTATGCTGGATTTTACAAATTCAAATGATATTGTAATAGTTTGTGACGCTGCCAGCAGCTATTGAGCATGGAATATTGATTTAATTGTTGAAATATATAGGAAAATAAAGAAATTAATAAGACTTATCACCCTTACTAGGTGCGGCCCAATTTTAATACTTCTCGATAAAAACTTAGCTCAGAATCCAGCGCTAACACCTGATTTTGTAATTGCCTGAAGCCATGACCCTCACCCGCGAAAGGAATGTAACGAACATCGACGCCCTTCTGCTTCAATTTTTTGCAAATACCTTCCGCCTGATCTGAAGGAACTACTTTATCTTCCAGGCCTTGCAATAACATAAGCGGGGAGTTGATCTTGTCGATGTTGTAGATTGGCGATCGTGCCAGATAGACGTCTCGAGCCTCCGGGTAAGGCCCAATTAGCTGATCGAGATAACGAGACTCAAATTTGTGCGTGCCCTGAGTTAAGACCTCCAAATCACTTACTCCGTAGTAACTAACACCAGCGGCAAATAGGCTGCTTTTGCTTAAGGCGGCCATCACCGAATAGCCTCCTGCACTGCCGCCACGAATAGCCACTTTTGAGGGGTCAACTAAGCCTTTGTCGATCACGTGGCGCACTGCCGATTCAATGTCCTGAAGGTCGAATAGTCCCCAGTTAGGGTAGAGGCTGTTACGAAATTTTCGTCCAAATCCGGTACTGCCTCGATGATTGATATCGATGACTGCGAAGCCTCTGTTAGTCCAAAATTGTAGCTTTAGGTTCAAAGAGGTCTTGGCACTGCTCGTGGGGCCGCCATGCACGCTGACTATTAACGGGGGTAGAGAATCGACTAAGCCCTTGTATTGTGAGCTACAAGGCGGATAAAAATTCCCATAGGCCAATTCACCGTTCTCGGTTTTAAAGGAAATTGTTTTAGCACTAGAGAATTCAGAAATGTCTACTTCAGAATCTCCGCTAGGCGAAATCCGTTCGATAATAAAGTTCGAGAGTCCCCCCCCTTTTTTTAACTGCATGCAGTGAATAGCGTTTTCTTGATTAGCAGTAGCAGCAGAAAAAAAATGTGTTTCAGCATTGCCGCAAATATTTTCAATCTGACCATACTCAACCGCTATGCTCTGCATTTCCCAAGCATCACGTGACATGTTTCGCAACAATCCCAATTGCCATTGACTATTCTGAGTGAAACTCACGAGTATGGATTCATCGTCTAATAGTACGTAGTTACGATGACCGAGCAGCCATTGGGGAGGAGCAAAATCTGCTTTTAGAGGGTGAATAGCTACCGCCTTACATGTAGTCTCTAATTCCTCGGTACTAACTCGGTACAGATTCCACCAATCAGACCAATCGGAAATAAAATACAGCTGACCCTTTTTGTCGAAAAGAGGTTGGACTAGCGAGCCTCTTCGAGGCTGGTGAATTTCCCTTATATTTGTCAACTTGCCTTCAGCGTCGAAATTGGCAATCCTTATTTCAGTATTATCCCATGGCATATTCGGGTGCGACCATGTCTGCCAAACTAAGGTCTTACCATCGGGCGACAATCTTGGAGATGAGACGAAATCTGAGCCTGCGTATAGGATCTCACCTTCACCCCCCGTGTCTAAGTCTATTGATACCAGAGAATTGATGACGCTATTGGCATCAAAATTGACTGGCTCGGAGAGGCGATGATCTTCGCGAACACAAATTAAGCGCTTAAAATTCGGGTCTATCAAGAAATCTGCATATCGAAGCTTGCCGGCGATAGAAGGATCCACGGGAGTGAGTGCTTTGGCTTCCGCAAAATCCGCAGGCGGGGGCGTTCTATCTACGGAGAGTTCTTGCGTATAAATAGCCTGGTCGGCGAGGTTGCAGAACCATAGAATGTTGTCATGAACGCAGTAAGGGACGCCTCCGTATTCGTGAACTCGACTCCTTACGTTAAAGCGAATCGGCGAAAGTTGATTCAGTTCTCCCTGAGAAGAGAGATGCCAAACAGCTTGCTTATCCTTTTCGCCATTTACAGAGTTGACAAAACAGACTCCGTTGGAATCAGCTCTTAAAAAATTTATCTCTCCCGAGTCAAGATTGACGCTCTCCGCTGTAAGAGACGAAGGCCAACAACCGTAACTATGTTCTCGTCTTTCAGTCATCAAGCACTATTGCCTCGAATGAATTGTGCCGCGTACTGCCGACAAAAAAAGTCCGGGTACGCACAAACCCGCAGCTAAATAAAAACTGAACCGTATAGTCTTCTCCAATTCGAAATAATTAGCAGGTTCGATTTGGGTAGCACCAAAAGTTAGGGCCATTATCAGTGTTATTAATACCATGCTAAACAATTGGCCCAGTATGCGCGTTGTCGAGACTGCGGCAGCAGCTGCACCTAAATGCTTTCTGGACACTGAACTCATTATGGCGTTCACATTAGGCGAAGAAAACAGGCTGAAACCGAGGCCAGTCACTACCAGCGCTATTGCGATATTGGAGGTCTGAGAGTTGCTGTTCAACGTGCCTAGTAGTACTAGCCCCATAGCGGTAACGAGCATCCCCGCAGACGCAAGAATTCGCGGCTCAATGCTGTCAGAAAGTTTGCCCATAAGAGGCGAAAAAGCTGCCATTGTGAGCGGTTGAATCATCATTATTAGGCCGGCTGCAGATGGTGATAGACCTTTAAGATATTGCAGGTATAAGCTCAACAGGACGACATTCATAAAGGTTGCGCTGTACATGATAAGCGAAGCGAGAGCGGAAAAAGTGAAGGTTCTATTAGTAAAGAAGAGTTTCACATCGAGAAGTGGATGGTTGCTTGATCTAGCCTGCCGAAAGAAAATGCCGACGCCGATGAGCCCAGCGACCATTAATACATAACCGGTTGAGCTTGGCAGAAATGAGGCTCCGGTGCAGATAATGAATATCGCCAAGCAATAAATCAGCGCTCCAGTAAAATCGAATACGCCTCTTTCATCTGCAGACCAGTCGCCTTCTACTTTATACATTCCAATGCAGAACACTAAAATTGCCAGCGGGATCTGTAGGAGGAAATTTATTCTCCAGCCGAGCTGATCGACTATGATCCCTCCAAATAATGGCCCACTGGCTAAGCCGATATAGATGAACGAAATAACGAGACCGATTACGCGCCCGCGAGTGGCCAATGGAAACACAGAGGATACAATAGCCATTTGCGTCGCATAAAGCATGGCAGCACCAACGCCTTGTAAAAATCTGGCTCCTATTAAGCTGACAGCACCCGTTGCTAGCGAGGCAAGAATCGAAGCAAACACTACAGACGCAGCACCAATGAGAAATATTTTTTTACGGCCGAACATGTCCGCAAGACGGCCAAAGACGAGAATAAACATCGCGCTTGCCATTAAAAAGGCAGTGGGTATCCAGCTTACACTAAGAGCTGAAAGCTCGAGGTCAGCTGCAATATGGGGTAGTGCCACATTGACTGACGACAGCATAATGGGGACAGAGAGTGCGTTTAGTAGCACCATGACCAGTACGGATTTTTGTAATGAAGTATAGGAATTGATTGGGAGCATAACCTGTGTAGAATTTTTCAGTAGTACTAGAATACAGCGTCGTGGCCGGTTCATACAGCCTCAAACAAGCCCGTAATCTATCCGAAGCACTATTTTTTCTTCGGGCTCGTCGTTTTGATTTACTTGCTTAGCCAAAAAACGTATCGGTTTTAGCAGATTTCTACTAAATATGATTAGCTAGTTTTATATTTCCACATCTGTTAGCGAGCATACACGATGATATTAGGGCTCTCCTGGACATCATGAAACTCTGATTATAAGGGAATTAACGTGCTGTCCATTAGATTCAATTACGCGGGCGTTATCGCATGACCTGTTGTTGTGGCTCAACAGGTGGCATATCGGCACCCGAAAGGCTTTTTAAGCACTCGATGACCGCTGTGCGCTCTTTATTACTGAACGAATCGCCCCACGTATGCCCCTGGTTTCCTCTGCCGTAGTTACTCGTATTGTAGATAAAAGTCATGTCGATTCTCGCGCGACTTTCGGCTGGAGACTGGGCTGCCGTCTCAGCGAGATCTGCATACTGCGCCTCCGACATTGCGGTGTATTCCATACCGACACTGTCTAAATCATAAGCAAACGGACTTTTATCTCGATTCCAAATCGCCGGCCTCATTTTGGAGTTCAGCACCGCTTCTATTGTGGGTACCGAGCCATTGTGGAAATAAGGCGCGGTCGCCCACGCGCCAACTAGCGGCGGCGGCACATAACCGATTCCCTTTAGTGGCTTAAATACTGGCGCGAGTTCTGGTGTGCCCTGTGACTCATAGTAAACCGCCAGCTTACCGATATGCTCGATAACTGGCATCAGCTCTTCAATCGCCTCACTGTAGCTCGAATCTGTGCCCACATTTCGAAGCTGCTCCGAACCGCTATAATTCACAAACCAGGAGCCGGGGAGACTGTAGTCGGTTGCTGAAGGCTTTTTCGTGTACTCACCATGGCATTGAAAACACGCCAGAAAAGTGGAAGGGTCTTCAGGCTGAAGTTTGCCATGAAAGATTTTCTCCCCCATTTGAACTAACTCTGGGTCCAAATTTTCTGGAAAACTTGGCGCCTGAGTTTCTCGAGCAAAGGCAAGCGCTCTCGCGGTCATCTCAACATGCTCAGCATGATGCTCATTGATGTCTTCGTTACCTACACTAAAATTGAGTGAGAAATGCTCTGCATCATTAGGTGCACCATCTCCGTACCAATAATCGCGGGCTTTATATTTCATCGTCCACCAGGGCATCGCTTGAACTGGGGGCCGCTTGAGGTTATTCATCACTTCGACAGGTGGGGTGATTTCGTCTGAAGTAAGCAGCCCAGTCTCTTCTGGATTAGCCATGTGTGCGGCGAGATTCCAAACGGCGTATTGACCGTAGTTGTCTCCTCTTACCACTTCACCGAAAATTTCCGTCAGTGGTGAGGAAGTTTGAATAACGCTGTTGCTAGCCAAACCTGCAACAACAACGCCATTCACAACACCCGAATGACAGGCGAAACTGTTAGCGTTGGCGAACTCTTTACCTTCACGTTCGAAAGCAGATAACCCCATATCAAGGGCCGCGTCAGTTTCTCCGGAGAATGAAGGCAAGGCACCCTCACTGTAAAAGCGCCCCTCATCAGTGGTTGGGTCATAGCCCAACTCGCCTGCTTTGCTGGCAGCAATCGACCGCCGAAAGTTCACAGCACTCATTGGGACCTGAAAGTCGAACATCTTTCCTGATAAAATCTGAGCCAGTCCAGCCTAGCCCTCTTCAGTATAGGCATCAGGCTCAAAACCGTGGAAGGAAAGTAAAAATTCTTCTTTATCTGAGTAAACGGTGCCTACAGCGACTAGCATTGAACCTGCGATAACTCCCTTAAAACCCGCTCTCATAACCGCTTCCTTATTCATTTGATCTCAATATATTAATTTTCCGTGTGTGGCGTCACGCCTTTCTCGGCAATACCTCTAACCCAGAGACTTGGCGTACCTTTAAAACACTATGAACCGACAGGTAACCCTGTGAAATTAACATAAGATGAAGGTGCCGTCTCTAGCCTAGGCAATGTGCACCAGAACGCTTACAACTTCCTTTTTTTCTGTGGAATTGCTAAGTTAAACGCCCAAAATTAAGCGAATTTCTGCCTCCAACTTGTCAATAACAGCACAACATCCATCAGCCTGCCCAATCAAAGGGAATACCCAAAAGGATTTAGTCACATGGCCACACACAAAATAGCGTTACTCGACGGCGATGGCATCGGCCCAGAGATCATGGCCGAAGCAGTAAAAATTCTCGACCTTGTTGCGCAGCGCAACGATATTGACTTCGAACTCGTCCACGGCGCATTTGGCGCCAGCGCCTATTTCAGCCACGGGGACTCATTCCCCGAAGAAACCAAAAAGCTCTGCGACGAGGCGGCAGCGATTTTAAAAGGCCCTATAGGACTCAATCACGAAGACTCGAAAAAAATTCCTATCGACATGCAGCCAGAGCGAGGCGCCCTGTTGCCTTTGCGTCGCCGCTTCAACACGTTCGCAAATTTTCGCCCCGTTTACCTGCCCCAAAGCCTTGCCCATTTCTCGCCGCTCAAGCCTGAAATCATCGGCGATAACGGCATTGATATTATTATCATTCGAGAACTCGTTGGCGGACTGTACTTTGGCAAGAAAGAGATGGGCATCAACGCCGAAGGCAAGCGCTATGTTGTCGAGAACCTTGAGTATGACGAAGACCAGATCGCTAATATTGCCCGCGTTGCGTTCGATACTGCTCAGAAGCGCAAAAAAGTGCTGCACAATATTCACAAGTCCAATGTCTTGAAATCTAGTGTGCTGTGGAACGAGATAATAGACGAGGTCGGCGCAGACTACCCCGACGTGAAAGTTGTCAATATTTTAGTGGATGCCGCGGCGACCTACCTGTGTTTAAACCCAGGCCAGTTCGACGTGATGGTGATGGAAAACATGTTCGGCGATATCTTAAGCGATCAGGCAGGCGGCATACTCGGCTCGCTTGGTCTTATGCCTTCGGCGTGCATTGGCCCCGAGAAGGCGTATTACGAACCTTCACACGGTTCGGCACCTGACATCGCAGGCCAAGGCATTGCGAACCCCTACTCAATGATCGGTTCGGTCGCAATGATGCTCGAAATGAGTTTTGGGATGGAAGCTGAGGCCAAGAACGTCAGGCATGCAATGCAAGAGGTCTTCGCTCAGGGCAATTCGACTCCCGATCTTTCGAAGCCAGGCGCTGGTGTGAATATGATTAGCACGAGTGCCTTCGGCGATCTCGTTGCCGCCGAACTAGCAAAGTGCCCAAAATTTTAAAGCAGGCTTGCCAGCAGAAGAGACCAAAAAGCGCCTGCTAACGAGGCGCTTTTTTTTGCAGCGCACTAACCAAATGCTTCGGCATGCATCCTTAGGTTAATCATGCGAAGCGTCGCTTTCACCGCGGCGAGTACCTGATTGGAATCTACGCCGCGCGTTTTAAAGTCCTGCTCCTGCCATTCCCACGTGATGATACATTCGGTGAGCGCGTTGATCTTTCCACCTCGAGGTATGTGGACCTCGTAGTCAATCAGGGCAGGCATGTCGAAGCCAGTTGGCTCGAGAATTTTCTCGATTGCATCGAAGAACGCAGCAAACCCACCATTGCCCGAGCCCGAACCTTGCGCTTCTTCGTCGCCTATTTTTACGCGAATGCTTGCCGTGCTTTCAACGTCGAGGCCGCTGTTGATGTAACAATTAAGAAGCGAAATGTGCTCGAAGTCACCACTTTGCATGACATCTGCAATGATGAAAGGCAGGTCTTCGGAGGTAATAATCTGCTTTGAGTCACCGAGTCTGACAACGCGCTCGAGCACTTTTGCCTGATCCTCTTTACTGAGACTTATCCCTAATTCATCCAGATTATTTATAAGCGACGCCTTGCCGCTCATCTTACCCAGCGCATAAACGCGTTTGCGCCCGAATCGCTCTGGGCTCAGATTAGTCACATAAAGGTCACCTTTTAAGTCGCCATCCGCATGAATACCTGCTGTCTGAGTAAAGACATCCGCGCCCACAATCGGCGTGTTAGCGGCGATCCACTTGCCAGAGAAATTTTCAACCATGCGGCTAAGCGTGGTGATACGTGTCTCGTCTATTCCGAGCGCCATGCCCATCTTATCGCGCAGCGCCACGGCAACCTCGGCAAGCGAGGCGTTTCCTGCCCTCTCGCCGAGACAGTTTATTGTGCAATGAATCGTGTTGATGCCGACTTCCACCGCCGCGAGGGCATTAGCCGTTGCGAGGCCGTAGTCGTTATGCGGATGAAAATCGAAGGTCTGATCTGGGAACCGCGCCATCATGTCAGTGAGCGACTCGCGAACCTCTTCGGGGGACAACAAGCCCAGGGTGTCTGGCAACAAGTAGTGACCGATACCAAACGATCGGGTCGCCTCGATAAGACCAAAAACATAGTCGGGGCTGTCGGCGTAACCATTCGACCAATCCTCTAAATACATATTCACGCGCAGGCCCTTCTCATGCGCGTAGGCTACCGTCGCCTCGATATCGGCGACATGCTGTTCCAGGGTTTTGCTCAGCTGCTCTCGGCAGTGTTTCTCGCTGCCTTTCGCGAGCAGATTGATGACCTTGCCACCCGCACTGACTATCCAGTCGACACTGCGCTTGCGATCGACAAAGCCAAGCACCTCGACGCGATCGACAAGGCCGTTCTCCGCCGCCCATTCGGTAATCTGCGCCACCGCCTGCTTTTCTCCGTCGGACACGCACGCCGAGGCTACTTCGATGCGGTCGACCTTGAGCGACTGCAGCAACGCGCGTGCGATACTCACTTTCTCGCTGCCGGAAAATGAGACGCCTTGAGTCTGCTCGCCATCGCGTAGCGTAGTGTCTAGTAGCTGAATGCGGCGAGCTTCGGGTTTAGAATTCATAGCAGTGTCTCTGTTGATGTGGCGACCCTGATTAGCAGGGCCTACGGATTCTAGCAAAGTCGATAGCTGGTGTTAATCGCTCCGCGATTTTTCGGCACCACCGAAGATTGCGCATATTCGCCGGTATCTCCACTTCTTTGCGGGTGCTTAACTTCCAATGCGTTTAATAACGTAGAATACATCCTCATTTGATTAACCAACTCAAAACGAGAGCAACACATTGTGAACTCTGAGAATACCCAGTCCGACAGCAAAGAAAGCATTAACGCCCACACCGACGAGTCCTCTTATCCTCGCGCAGGCCTGCCCCGACGCTTGGCAGCCCTACTCTATGATGGCTTTCTTGTGTTTGCGATGTGGATGTTGATCGGCTACGCGATGCTGGGCATCTTCGGCACCGATAGCAATCAGGTGGTCGAGGGTGTTGTTCAAACAGACTCTGTGGTTAGCACACTCACTTTCTTACTGATGGTTGCGAGTAGCTCCGGGTTCTATCTCTGGTTCTGGACTCGTGGAGGGCAAACACTCGGAATGATTTCTTGGCGTTTAAAGGCGGTGTCTTTCGACGATCGGCCGATGGGTGTCCGGCAAGGCATAATCCGATTCTTCTCAGCATGGCCCGCTTTCTGGCTCGCCGGAATCGGCTATTTCTGGCTTTACCTCGACAAGAATAACGATGCACTGCACGACAAACTGAGCGAGACCAAGGTCATTCTGATGCCGAAGGGCCATAAGCCATTCGAGAAGAAAACAACGTAAAAAGCGCTAGCGCACTCTTAGCATCGACACGATCCCCAATGCCGCACAGCTCACAATGGGTAGCAATACGGCAAACAGCGGGTTAATGCCAAGCAGCAGGCTTGCCGGTTCTAGCAGCTGCTGTAGTATGGTAAACAGAAGCCCAACACCTATTGCGACAAAGACCCGAAAGCCCATCGTCGCTTCGCGCAGCGGGCCGAAAACGAATGAGACCGCTAATAGCACAAGCGCGAGCGTCGCTAGCGGCTGCAGTAATTTCCCCCAAAAACTTAGCATATAGCGATCGGAATCCAATCCTTGGGACTCAAAGAAACGAGCAAAGTTATAGAGGCCGCTGATCGACTGCCTGTCTGGCGCTACAAGCAGCACCGCAAGCAATTCCGGAGAGAGATCAACCAGCCAGTCTTCACTCTCACGCTGCGCTGTTACCACCGAGTCCGCCAAAAACCGAGTCTCTGACACATTCTCTAGTCGCCAATAGCCTCCTTCGGCGGCGTCGATATACTGCGCACTCTGCGCGAAACTGATGCTCGCCAGACCAATCCCTGCCTTTAGCTTAGAAACTGCCGACTCTGGCTCAACGCCTGTTAAACGATATCGCGAGACGCCATACAATGACTCTCCTCCGGGCGCGATGGCATTCACGTGGACGAACTCATCGCCAATGCGACGCCAACTCCCTTGGCCCGCGTCGATAGCCTGCACGCCGCTTCGCAGTACCGCCTTCGAACTCTGCGCAGACTGCTGGAGCGAAGGCGCAATGTATTCGCCAAGCACGAGGCCTGCGATCATCACCACAAACGCCGGCTTCAACACTGCCCACACCAAACGCCAGGTGCTGACGCCCGCCGACTGAATGACTATTAATTCGTTATGCGATGCCATTACACCGAGACCGATAAGGCTGCCGCCTAGCGCCGTAAAGGGAAGAAGCTGGAATACCCGCGAGGGGAGCGTCTTAAGCACATACAAAAGTGCCTGCGCAGAAGTGTAGGCATTTTCGCTATCGCCTAGCTCCTCGACCAATGCAAACACCACATCGATACTCAGCACGAGCGAGATGACCACAAGCATAGCGAGCAACACGCGTTTGCGTATGTAGGAATCAATAAGCGTCATGGGTTTGCTAACCATTAGGTCGCCCTCGCTGCGGCGCGCCTGGGCAGGTTAAGAAAACCATTTGCCGCGAGAGCAATAAAAAGAAACACCCCGTGAACCCACCACATAGCCAGGGACGGAGATAATTCGCCTACCGAAATCGCATCGCGGCAATACTGCAGCAGCACAAAGTAGGTCGCATAGAGCAAAGCGGCTGGCACGAGACGAGAATAACGTCCCTGCCTTGGGCCAACTCGGCTGAGTGGCACGGCGATAAGCGTGAGTATCGGCACGAGCAGAAGTGTCGCAATACGCCACTGCAATTCGGCGATGCGGGCGAGGTCGGCGCTGCCAACTAATGCCAGAGTGGACAGCGTTTCTTCTTCGAGAATAAGCTCGCGCTCGCGAGCATCGGGGAGTCTGACCGACTGGGTTTGTGAACGGCTCACCGTGTAACCGGCGGCGCCAGGGACCCCGTCATATTGCGCGACATTGCTCAGCTGCATAAACCGCGAACCATCGGGTTCGACAACGGGTCGTGCGCGCTCGGCAATGAGTATTCTCGGGGCAGCATCGGCGCCCGTTGCGACAAACACGCCTTGCAACTGCCGCTCCCCCGCGTCGGAGGTAGACACCCGTTCAGCATGTGTGACGCGCGCGCCTCCACCGAAGCTCTGAAACTGCCCTGCAACAATCAAATCGACTTCGGTGAGGTTTTTCTGCGCCTGCAGCAGCTCCTCTGTTTTGCGCACGCCCCAAGGCGCGAGCACCAACGAAAGAGAGCCAACTAGAAACATAACCAGTGCAGCAAACCCTAAGCTCATGCGCACAAGTTTCCGCTCGCTGAAACCACTGGCTATCAGCACCACCATTTCGTTTTCGGCATACATCCGCCCGTACACAAGCAGAATAGACAGGAAGAAAGCGAGCGGGACAATAACGAGGAGGAAGTCGGGAAGGCGGAAAATAATCAACAGAAACAGGGCGTCTGTCGCAAGCTCACCCGCGACAGCCTGACCCAAGTATTGGATAAACCGGCCAGTGAGCGCTACAACCAAAAGCACGAGCGTGACAGCTGCCATCGCTTGGAGGAGCTGCCGGCTAAGATAGCGAAATACGATCAATCGGGCCTGCTCCGCGTTTTAGAATGGCTAAGGCACAAGTCTAATCGATTTGACGCGGGTACGTTAGTCTCGCTAAGCCACCCTCACCTGAGGCATTTCTATCCTCGTTTTGAATGCTGCGGGAACATCAGCCAATTGGTGTTTATCGAAATCCATAAAAACAACACCAGCTTTCGCCTTACAGACGATCTGGTCGAGCGCTGCGTTGTTAACCGTAAAGCCAATATCGCAGCCATAGCGGGTAAATTCGCCTACCGAAACATCGATATTGAGGGTGTCATTTGCGAAAGACTCGGCGCGGTATTCGATAGCAAAATCGGTGACCACAAGACCTAGGCCATAAATATTGCCCTCGGTGAAGCCTAGATCGCCCAGCATCTGGAGCCTTGCCTCGTGCAGAATCGCCACCATTGCTGCGCTGTCTAAATGCTTCGCGTAGTTCAAATCACTGATCCCCACTTTTCGCTCCATACGAAAGCGCAGGTTGTCTGGAGTACTCACCTTAATTCTCGGCATATAAATTCTCCTGTATTGGCATTATAAGCTATGACCTGCTTTTCGCTGGAGAGTTCCAACAAGGTGACCGCGATACCCTTGGTTAACGTTCATAATAAGATTCGGCTAATCATTCGAAAAGCTGTGTTGAAAATTTGCATAAGCCTCTGAAACTCCCTAGGATTATCGACCTAGATCCAGACTCACCTCAGCATCCCAATAGGATTACCGATGAAAACTGCTCTTAAAACCAGTAACCCCGTTCGACTTGTCACTGATTGCCTCGTTATTGCCGTCGCAGCGAAGAATAAATTCAGCGCCGAAGCAAAAGAAATCGACATAGCTAGCGGCAAACGACTCGCGCGCGTTCTCGAAAATGGCGACTTTGATGGCAGCCTCGGCACGTCGCTAATGCTGCAGGGGTTAGAGCTGTCTCTTATACACATCTCCGAGCCCACGAGACCTCTCTACATCTCG
>OJHK01000559.1_pt1 | contig 22599 bp, 19 predicted proteins | sample 1595161 | NCBI WGS metagenome assembly OJHK01 (sample SAMN05416842, study PRJEB24817) | seawater metagenome | isolation source: Sea water | place: Canada:Atlantic | collected 2013-07 | reverse complement strand
ACGAGATGTAGAGAGGTCTCGTGGGCTCGGAGATGTGTATAAGAGACAGGCCTCTCGGTCAGCCTCAACGTGCCTCACGGCTCCCAAGCCACCTCCATGTTTACCGACTACGAAGATTGGCACAACATGACCCGACCCGCCAACGAGAACCCCCAACTCCAGGGCACGCCTTTTTACGATGAACTCTATCGTGACGGTGATCTCGCAATTCCCGCTGACGCCCTCACCGACCCTTACCAAGTCATGCCCCGGTTCATTCAAGATCAGGACAAAGGACGCCGTAACCAGACCTATTCCTACGACTACAATGCGGCCTCCCTTCGTGAGCACCACATCCGCTATTTCCAGATCATAACGGGCCTCGACGAAACGATCGGAAAACTTCGATCCGAACTCAAAAACCGAGGCCTCGATCGCAACACCATTATCATTTATGGCAGCGACCACGGTCTGCTGATGGGCGAATATGGCATGGGCGGCAAAGGCCTCCTCCTCGATTTGTCCGCGAAGATTCCGAGTCTTATTCACGATCCTCGTCTCCCGGCCACGAAACGCGGCAAACAACGCGATGAACTCATTTCTGGCCTCGACTACGCACGCACCATTCTGGACTACGCCGGTGTCGCCGCTCCCGACCAAATGGAAGGCCGCAGCCTACGTCCGTTGGTGGAAAGCAGTCCCGTTGATTGGCGTGACTCTCTCTTCCTCGAAAGTCTCTTCACCCTGCGCGACACGCCGTTCCAGGAGGGCATTCGCACCGACCGCTGGAAATACATCCGCATGTATGACGGCGTGACCAACTTCAAGGAAACCGACGTCGACTTTCGCGGTCGTGAGCCCGAGTTCGAAATGCTCTTCGATCTCCACGCCGATCCCACGGAGCACCACAACCTAGCCGAGGATCCTGCCTATGCCAAAACCATCGCTAGGTTCCGCGCTCAAACGGCCACCCACTCCGTCGCCATCAACGATCGCCGCGCCGCATTCATGAAAGTCAGTTCTCCGGCACCACGCCCGCGCCGCAAATAGCCCCGCCACGCGCTCACGCGCGAAGTTCCAAGCAACAGGTAACAAGTATCAAGTTCCAGGTAACAGGATTCAGGAAGAAAATCACTACACCCCTTTTTCCGACGTGCCTCCCCTCTCAAGCCGCCTGTCCGCCCATCGTTCTCTTATCCACCAAAGCTGACCTCGCCCTCCTTCAGTCTGCCAAAGACTCATCCCTATCCGTAACCCCAGATAGCATTGGAGTTGTCCCTACCGAATTCCTCGGACTTGATTTCTAAGTGAAATCGTTGCCCCTCCTCCTGGTCTCTCTGTGCTTTATTGCCCTCGGCTCGAATGCGGCCAATAGCGCGTCCCCCCAACCAGACAAACCGAACGTCCTCTTCATTGCGATTGATGATCAAAACGATTGGATCGGATGCTTGGATTCGCACCCCATGGTCCAGACGCCGAATATCGATCGACTGGCCGCTCGGGGCACGCTCTTCACCAACGCCCATTGCCAAGCTCCCCTCTGTAATCCTTCACGGACCAGCCTCATGCTCGGACTACGCCCCAGCACGACTGGGATTCACGGACTGAAACCTTGGTTCCGCACCGTGCCCCAATGGGCTGACCACGTGGCCCTTCCCCAACATTTTGTCGCCAACGGCTACGAAAGCTACAGCAACGGTAAAATCTACCACAGCATCCGCTCGCAACCCGCCGATACGGAAAATCCGGAATTCCAGCACTGGGGCTCCAAAGGGGGCGTCGGTTCAAGACCTCCCGAAAAACTCATCCCCGATTCCCCTTTCGGCAACCACTCGCTCATGGACTGGGGCGTCTGGCCGGACGACAATGACGACACCCAAAAAGGCGATTACGACGTAGCTTCGCGGGCCATCGAGCAGTTGGAAAATATGCCGGACGATAAACCCTTCTTCCTCGCTGCAGGATTTTTCCTCCCTCATGTCCCCTGCTACGCGACCCAAAAATGGTTCGACCTCTACCCCGATGACGCCTCGGTGCTACCCCCCATGCCCAAGGACGATCGCGACGACACGCCACATTCCTCCTGGTGGATACATTGGAGATTGCCCGAACCGCGCCAGAAATGGATCGAAGAAAACGACCAAGCCATCAATCTCGTCCGCTCCTACATGGCCTCGACCAGCTTCGTCGACAGCCAAGTCGGACGCATTTTGGAAGCCCTCGAGAAGTCCGGTAAAAAGGACAATACCATCATCGTGCTCTGGAGCGACCACGGCTACCACCTTGGCGAAAAACTCATCACCGGGAAAAACACCCTCTGGCGACGCTCGACGCGCGTGCCGCTCATCTTCGCCGGACCCGGCGTGAATGAAGGCGAAAAGTCGAACCGACCGACTGAGCTCCTAGATATCTATCCCACCCTCATCGATCTCTGTAAGCTGCCGACTCTCGACCATCTCGAAGGGCTCAGTCTGACGCCGCAGCTGGAAAACCCGCAGGCGCCTCGCGAGCGACCCGCGATCACTTCCCACAACCAAGGCAACTTCTCCGTCGTCACGGAAAAGTGGCGCTATATCCGCTACGTCGACGGATCCGAAGAACTCTACGACATTGTCGGAGACCCTCACGAATGGACGAATCTCGCATCGCAAAAAAAGGGCGTAGCTCGCGATCTAAAAAAGTGGATACCAAAAATCAATAACGGCCCCGTAGCCGGGAGCGCCTCCCGCGTGCTCACTTACTACGACAAGTCAGCGGTCTGGGAAGGTGAAGTCATCGGGAAAAATGCCCCCATTCCACACGAATGATGGTCCCATGTGGTGATCGAAAATCACCCTTCGATCAATTTCCCCTTCAAGCATGATGAGAGATGATAATTCACGTCCACCGAATCCACGTCTGCCATCATCGAACCCATTCCGGCGAATCGTGACAGGATCGATTATTGGCATCATATTTGGAGCCATCGCGGTGATCGGCCAGACGCAGGCTCCCGGAGCTACTCTGCTCAATACGGGGCCTTTCATTCTGGCCTGTGAGCAGGCTTTAGCCCGGATCATATTAATCGACGCCCAGGCAGACTGGAACGACGACGACGCGATCGTTTGGCAATGGCAGGCCAGTAACGACACCCACATCGCACCCGAGCATCATTCGTGGTTTTCCAATCCTTCTGACGCCAAATACATCGGTGGCGATCAGCGTGTGCTCACGGTGGCATCCGGCGGCGGCATGGCCGTGATCGACACTGCTTCGGGAAGAACCGTGGGCTACGGATACGTCGGTGGTAATCCACATTCCGCCACGCTACTACCCGATGGCCATATCGTCACCGTTTCCAGCACCGGCGACCTCGTGCAACTTTTTGAATACCAAGAGGACGCTTCACCGAAATATCAGGTCATCCAAAAACTCAGCTTAACCGATGCGCATGGCGTGGTCTGGGATGACTCGCGCGGCTGTGTCTGGGCGCTGGGAGGCAAGCAGATCAAACGATTCGATTACGATCTCGAGCAATCCAGCTTAACCCTCGTAACAACCCTAGACCTCCCGATCAACGAGAAGACACTCCAGCAACCCCGGCACGGAGGCCACGACCTCACTTGGGATCTGTCGGGCGAAAAACTGGCTCTCTCGGACACGGACAACCTCTGGACATTTGATCCCAAATCACACGCGTTCGCTCCGCTGCCCCCTCACCATTTGCGCCACGTCAAAAGCATCAGTCACCTGTCGCAGCCCCCTCACACCATCGTGATGCAGGCCACCACCGAGTGGTGGTCCGATACCATCCGTTCGGCCGATGGCACGTGGGAAAAGACCTTACCAGATGTCAAGTTCTACAAGGCTCGCTGGTGGGGACTCTGAACGGGTTGCCTGAAAAGTGGGCAGAAGAGGGTCTGGACCAAACATTTCCCCCAACAGGAGGCTCCCCCACTCGCCGCTTCGTTTGTTTCTCCCGTTTCAATCGGCACGCAGTAAAGATGTGGAACTGTAGCTGGGGTCGCTGACCCCGGTTTCTACCTCTAAGCAGCAGTGATTCAATCCACCGCACCGGGCTCACCGAGCCCGGCTACAACCAAGCGAGGCAAGCTTCCAAGAATTTGACCCAAGGAGATTAAAACGCAAATGACCCGAACACGGTGAGTGTTCGGGTCATCTTAAAGCAGGTTTACTGCGAGTCGCTTACCTCTTGGTTTTTTCCGCGCTCGGACTCGAGTCTCGAAGGTAACGGACGTAGTCCGAATCCGGACCGAGGAACAGGGTGGTCTTATTCCCGATCGATCGGCTGTAACTTTCCAATGAGCGGAAGAACGAGAAGAACTCCGGATCCGCGCCAAAAGCTTCGTTGTAGATCCGAGTAGCTTCGGCATCGGCTTCACCGCGAACCAGCTCCGCTTGGCGCTGGGCTTCAGAGGTGATCTGCGCGAGCTCACGTTCCGTATTGCCGTCGATCTCGGCGGCGCGGCCTTGGCCTTCGGAACGGAATTGTTCGGCGATGCGTTGGCGCTCGGCGATCATACGTTCAAACACGCGTTGCTGCACGGCCTCGACGTAATCGATGCGCTTGATCCTGATGTCCACCAACTCGATGCCATAGTCGGGCATTTGCACGCTGGCTTTTTCGAGGACGGATTTCACCAACTCCTGACGACCACTCACGACCCGTTTCGTTAGGATCTCGGCGTCGCCTTCGCTGACCGCCGCCGCACGGGCGAGATCTTCTGCTGAAATCTCCCAATCTTTAGACCGGACGATTTCAACTAGATCTGCAGCCGAGATATGATCTCGCACCACGGAATCCAGAATGTCGTTCAAGCGCAGCGTCGCACCGCGTTCGTTTTGCACACTCTTCAGGAACGTAAGTGGATCAATGATGCGCCAGCGAGCAGTCGTATCGACCGAGATGAATTGTTCGCCGCGGGTCGGGATTTGATTCGGATCACCATCCCACGACAGCAGACGTTTATCGAAACGACGCACCTCTTGGATGAAGGGCACTTTGAAGTGCAATCCAGGTTCCGTGATGGGACCACCCACCGGGGCGCCGAGCTGCACGATGATCGCCTGCTCGGCTTGATCAATGGTGTAGACAGATGAGGAGATGACGACTGCACCCACGACCAGCGTGAGCACGAGACTAAGAACGGTTAGACTTGAGCGATTCATTTTCCACCTCCGAACGGCAACGCGTTGCCAGATTGACCAATATTGAGTAACGGGATCGGCGAGCTGACGCCGTCTTCCATGATGTAAACCGGGCCTGCCTTCGGCAGGACCTGATCGATCATTTCCAAATACATGCGCTGCCGCGTGATGGCGGGAGCGTTTTGATACTCCGACAAGATCGCCGTGAAACGTCCCGCTTCGCCGCGGGATCGATTGACCCGTTCGGCCCGATAGGCCTCGGCTCCAGCGATGATTTGCAAGGCCTGACCCTCGGCACGAGGAATCACTTGATTACGGCGCTTTTCAGCTTCGTTGATCAAGCGCTCGCGCTCCTGCTCAGCCTGATTGACTTCATTGAAGGCGGGTTTGACCGTCTCGGGCGGAGTCACATCCTGCAATTCGATGGTGTTAATCTGCACCCCGATATTGAAGCTGTTAAGCAGCTCTTGTAATTCGAGGCGAGCCAAGGTCGCGACCTGCACCCGCTTTTCGGTCAACACATCACTACCGAGACTATTACCCACGATCCGACGCATCACGGCTTCGGAGTTGTCTCGGATCGTTTGAATCGGATTGCGTGCTTCGTGGAGGAATTTGGACGCGTCCGCGATTTGGAACTGCACCACCCATTCGACGTCGATCACTTTGAGATCGCCGGTCAACATGAGGGATTCACCGCGGTGATCGCGAGTTTTCACGTATTGGGTGCGACCGCCGTTATCGAGGGAACGGAAACCGAACTCCTCTTTCAGCACTCGAGCCGTGGGCACGAGTTGAGCGCTATCGACGCCAAATGGAATTTTGAAGTGAAAGCCAGGTTGTTTGATAGCGATGACGCTACCGAAGCGTTTAACCACCGCTTCTTCTTCGGGTTGAACGGTGTAAAAGCTGCTAAAGGCTCCGAAACCGAGGACCATGATAACAGGAACTAGGAGCAGTGACTTCGCCTGTTGCAGTATCACATCGAGTGAGGGGAGACCGTTGTCTCCTGGGGGGGGAAATGAGGAATTTGCCATAAGTCTAAGAAGGTAACCAGTTGTTTAGAGGAACCCGAAGACTCCAATCTCCTCTCGTTTCCCTTTCACGCAAGGACAACCGGCCTTTCCTCTAGCCCAATGGAAAATCAGTCGAGATGTGTAACGGTCAAATTGGACCTAAGCCCCTCCCCAGAAGTTTCCGGGCCCCTTCCGGGCAGATTGACTCCCCTACGGTATTTTGCTGATATTAACGCGTTCGTCCTTTTCGTCCCCCAACGTCGCCGTGACCAACCTCTTTCCTGTCCTCCGTTTGATCCTCGGCACTCTAGCCGGTGCGGGCATGGCCTGGGTTTACTCACGAACTCGGAACGACGGGGCGTTGCTCGACGCCATCCACGACCGGATAAAGCGCCTCCATGGCATCCAACTGTCGGGTCATGACACGGGTCATACGGGCGAGTCGCTCAGGTTGCACCGCAGCTTGATTATCTGACTCGGACGGGTCCTTACGGAGGTTGTAGAGTTCATACCGATCGGCATCGCGGCCGGACTCCGGCAGGTAGTGGTAAATCAATTTCCAATTTCCCGCGCGGTAAGACGTGAAGTAGTTATTACGATGCTCATGCGGGAAGTGAGAAAGAAATACTTCCTTTCGTTCCGGGTCTCGATCTCCCTGCAACAGAGGCTTCAAATTTTGACCATCCACCACGTGATCCATCGGAGGCTTAGCCGTAGCGACGGCTAGGAGAGTGGGAAACACGTCATAGCAGATGCCTAACTGCGACTGCACCCCACCCACCTTGATGAGGAGTTGCTGCTGGACGGGATGACCCGACTGTGGATCGCCCCACGCCGCAATGAACGGGACGCGGATGCCGCCTTCCCAGCGCGACGCTTTTTTGCCGCGAAACGGGGCCGAGCTGGCAATGTTATCCGCGCCGCCGAAGGGAGCATCGGATCCATTGTCGCCCATGAAAATAATGAGCGTGTTTTCGGCGATGCCGCGGGCCTCGAGGTGATCCATCAGATCGCCCAACGACTTGTCCATGCCTTCGATCAGCGTGGCGTAGGCGCGACTGCGTTCGTCTTTATCCGATCCCGCATAGTTGTCCTCAAATCGGGGGTCGGACTGGAACGGTGAGTGCACCGAATAGTGCGACATATACAGATAAAACGGTGCATCGCTTTCGAGCGAGCGATCGATTTCTGCTTTGGCTTCAATAGTCAGGGCCTCAGTTAAAAACGTATCAGTCCCATAATACTTCTCCATCCCGGGCACCGCCCAGGTCGCTCGCTTGGGGTTCAGATTACCGTAGCCGTCCTGTCCCCAGTAACTACCGGGTTGGCCCATCGCAGCGCCCCCAACATTCACGTCGAAACCCAAGTTAGACGGATCTTCCCCGACATGATCTGGCGGCGCGAAGTGAGCTTTGCCCACATGGATGGTGCGATACCCAAAGTCCCGCAAAAGACCGGGCAAGGTGACGTCGTCCGATGTGAGTCCAGCCCAGTTCCAATCCTCGGGTCCATGGTCGCCGGTGTTCTTCCCGCGCGGACTAATAAACTGGGTAGTGCGATGGCGGGCAGAGTTCTGTCCCGTCATGATCGATGCTCGGGTCGGCGAGCAAACAGTGTGGGCGTAAAACTGGCTAAACCGAATACCCTTCTTCGCCAACCGCTCCATGTTGGGCGTGCGATACCAGGCGTTGAGGGGTTGTGACACAATGTTACCCGAATCGTCCGCCAACATCGGCGCCGACGTATCCATTAACCCCATGTCATCGACAAGGAAGAGAATGATGTTGGGCTGAGCGGGCTGCGCCGCGAACAGGCTGAGCGGCAACAAAAGGAGAGAAAGGAAGTAACGTTTCATGGAGTAATCGAAAGAGTTGGGATTCTAGTGGCCGAAGAGTTTTAAGGCGTAGGCAGCGCTCAGGGCACTGGCCTCGTAGCGGTCCATGCCTTTGGGGATCGAGCCTTCTGTAATAAGCCAACCGTCGTAATTCATCTCTTGGAGGATGCGTTTTACGCGGGGGAAGTCGATCGGGCCACCGCCGAGCAGAGCACCGTTTTCCTTGAGGTGGAGTTGGCAGATATTCTCCGCGCCGAGACTCTGCATTTCCGCGTAAATATCGTAGCCCATGCGGGCAGAATTAGCCGTATCGTAATACACCTTCAGCGCCGGGGAATCGACGCTGTCGAGAATGTGACGGTGATCCGCTTCGCTGAGTAGCGTCTCCAACCCGAGCACCATGCCGTGGGACTCCGCCATCGGAGCCAGGCGTTTGAGCTTGGTGATGACGCTCTCGATCAACTCGGGTTCACCGTTGATATCACCCTTTCCGAAAAAACCGAGCAGCACGATGTTCGGCGACACCATGGCGGCGAATTCCGGATCATCGAGCTCGGCCGCCTCGGCCTTAAGCTTGGCCATGGCAATGATGCAATCGACCACGAGCTGTTCACCGGCATCGGTGTTGGAAAGCGGGATTTTATTGAGGACCGCGATCCCGAGCGAGGAACAGGCGACGCCGGTGCGTTTCACGGCGGCGCGAAACTTGTCGCGATCGGCGCGATTGCGCAGGTCGATGTTGTTACCGGCTTCCGCGAAGGAGAACTGAATGCCTTTCAAGCCGTTCGCTTGGGCGAAATCAAAGGCCTCGAGTTGACCGGCCATGCGAATCGTCCAGTCACAGGTGCCGACTTGGTAACCTTCCCCAGCGGTGAGGGAAGACGGGGTGAACCACATGACGGCAGCGAGCAGCAATCCGGTGGGTGCGAAACGGCTCCAAGGGGAGCGGGGAGAATAGAGGTTACTCATGACGAACTAGGTTTGGAGCTGTTGATTGAACCAGTGGAGGAAATGCACCTCTTCTTGGTGACGGTCAGGCCAGTTGTGTTTGCCGCCTGCTTTGACGATGAGCTTGGCCGTGACGCCATGCTCATGGGCCACCTCCATAAAACGCTCGGCCTGATAAAGCGGCACGATGGGATCACTGTCACCGTGAATGATCAGGGTCGGCGCGGTGTCGGCATTGATGTGATAGATCGAAGACATCGCCCGGCCTAGATCCTGACGGCCTTCTGCGGTGGCTGATACGGGGCCAAAAGCCGGTTGCCAGCGGGACTGAGGACCGACACCTACGGCATTATCGCCAGCGTGACGCCAGTTTAAGTAATCGACTGGTGGGTAAAAGACGGCGGCGGCCTGCACCGCGCTGCTGGTGCGCTCAACGGGATCCTTGGACTTCGGATCACCGGGAGCGCCTTGGGTGGCGAGGATGAGACTCAAATGACTACCCGCGCTGGACCCGGTCACGCCGAGGCGGTCGGGGTCGACGTTCCAACGATCCGCGTTGAAACGAATGAAGCGGACCGACCGATGCAAAAAGCTCATGACGTCGCGCACCTGGTAGCGGGGTTGCGAACCATGCACCACGGCGAAGACGGTGTATCCGGCGTCCGTATACAATTTCCCATGATCGTCCTTCACTTTGCTGTGATTGGATTTCCAACCAGCGCTCACGATACTGACGATGCCCAGGCCGTTTGGGTTTTCCGGGGTGAAAACTTCGAGCGTCAGAGCGACGCCTTCAGAGTGTTGGTAAATGACATCGCGTTCGCGGGTCACGCCAGCAGAGCCGATAATCGCCGCGACCAGGCTGAGTCCTAAGGTTAGGAGTAGTTTTTTCATATTCTAGGGTCGACTGATAGGTCAGCAGCGGAATATCCGGGAATTGAACTGAGCGTTATAGGGGCAGGATATACTCTAGTCTTCAACAAAGTGCTTCGTGAAGTCATTCAAAGCCGTAAAATACCCATTTATCCGAATGAAAATCAACTAAGCGATACCGCACACGATTTGATTTTGAAAAGCCGAGCGAACTTTGATGGATTGGTTTAAGTGTTAAAGTGAATAAACGCACAGGGATGTTGGGTAATTGCCCCAAAGACCTGAGACTCAATCACGTTGACTCCGATCGCGGGTGAACGTCCCTACTCGCACCCATCCGCCCCCTCCCCCATGACCCCAACGCTATTTCTTATCTGGTTCGGAATCTACATCGTAGGCGTGACCATTTTTGGCGCATGGGTGTCGCGCCGTAAACAGTCGGGCGAAGACTTCCTTCTCGGTGGTCGGTCCCTTCCTCTCTACCTAACCCTAGGTACCACGATCGCCACCATCATTGGCACCGGTTCATCGATGGGGTCGGTCGGCAAGGGTTACTCCTCCGCCTGGATGGGCTCCTTCTTCGGACTGGGTTCGTTTATCGGCGTGATCCTCACCGCGATTCTTTTCGCGCCAGCTCGTCGCCACAAATTCATGACGATGGCCGAGGAGCTCTCGTCTTACGTCGGCGGGAGTCGCGTAGTCAGCAACCTCGTCGCGGTGTTCACGTATATGGCCTGCGTCGGTTGGCTCGGCGCCCATATTCTCGGCGGTGGGCGCTACCTCCAATACGTCACGCAGATCGATTTAAGTTTCGCCTTGGTGCTCATCGCCCTCGGATTCGCCGTCTACTCGACCATTGGCGGTTATCGCGCCGTCGTCTGGACCGATACGATTCAGGCCATTGTGCTCTTCAGCGGCTTCGTGCTCACCGCGTTTTTCGCCTTCCGTTCGATCGGCGGGATCGAGGGACTCCGCGAAACCAGCGCGATCCTTTCCGCCCAGGCGGCTACCACCACAGCGGGACCGTCGTTCTTACCGAGCATATCGCTGGTGATAACGATCGCCGTCGGTGTTTTGGCGACTCCGTCGTTCCGACAGCGCATTTACTCTGGCAATTCGGTCGGCGATATTCGCAAGGCCTTCTACCTCTCTGCCGTGCTCGCGATCAGCTTCGCGCTCCTGCCTGCGATCATCGGTATGGCCGCCTACAAGCATAACCCGAATCTCACCAACCCAGACCTGGCGTTTCCTTTCATGGCCGCCGAGATGCTTCCCGTGAGGATTGGCATCGTAACCTTGTTGGCCGGACTATCTGCGACCATGTCCAGCGCCAGTTCTGATGCGATCGCCGGCGTCACCATCGCGGTGCGAGACCTCTTCGAGATCGTCTTTAAGCGCCTGCCCAAACCCGAGAACGTTGTGCTGTTCTCTCGTATCGGCCTAGCCGCAACCACGGGGTTCGCTCTAATCATGGCCTTCTCGGCTAACGACATTTTGGGCTATATCCGAGACATGGTTTCGCTGTTCATCACCGGCATGTGTGTCTGCGCCATCCTCGGTCGACTCTGGGCCCGCTATAACTCGGGAGGTGCTATCGCTTCGCTGGTGGGCGCATTCGTCACCGCGCTCCTATTCCGCCTGCAGCCGGACTGGACTGAATATTGGGGTGGTTCGATCATTCCGGCACTGACCGTTTCGGCGGTCGCCGGTGTCATCGTCACCTTGCTCACTCCAGCCGACAAACTGTCCCAGGCAGAGGTCATCGCCCTGCTCGATCAAAAGCGGGCGGCTATGGAAGAGCCCGGCGGGTGCTCCTCCTCCTGAACTACCTCTAAACGCAAAACGAAACTAGCACCGCTCTGGGGTTGAGTATCCCCGAGTGTTCCAGAAACTCGTAGGGTGGTTGCACTACCCCATTCCCTGCGTGTTTCCATAAAATTTCAACGAGTGGTAGGATTAATGGCTTTGCTGTTGTCTATCTCGACCGGATGGTCCGCTCACCACGACCACATGCTCCTGCTATCGGATGATTTCGATCGAGCCGACGCATCAGCCGCCCAGGACGGCCTCGGCCGCGAATGGGGCACCAACAGCGACCGTCGCGCCTCAGGACAAAAGCAGGCGACCCTACGGGACGGCGTCTTCCAACTCACCACCGCTCCTGGTGCCGATCACAACGCCGTGGCGTATCACCCCATCAGTCCCGCCTTCGAGGATGGCGCAATTCAGATCCGGTTCCGGATGCGAGCGGGTGAGTTCTTTGCGGTCGATTTCAACAATCCCGAATGCGGCACGGTTCACTCCGGACACATCATCAACGTAGCGTTCCGCCCCGATGGCGTAACCATCAAGGATTCCAAATCCGGCGCAATGAATCTAAAAATTCGCACCGAAGTAAAAGCCGGGCGCAAGACTCCTGCCATCACCACGTTGATCAAAAATAGCAGTAAAATGCTACGCGCCAATCTCGCCGACGGAGCCTGGCACGAGGCCTCACTAATCAAACGAGGTGACACGCTCACCGTGCAGCTCGACGGTGAAACCCTCGGCCAATTCCAGTCTCCCGGCATCACTCACGACACGATCAACAAAGTCAGCATCAGCGCTAAATCCTCCCCGCTTTTGGATGACCTAAAGGTTTGGTCACTTTAACGAGTTGTCTGAATTCGAGTCACCAACCACCGCATCGAAGATGATCCACTATCACGTTTGGTTTAATCTGAAGACCGGAGTGCAGGAGGAAAATGGCCTCCCCACGGTAAAACGATTCTTGGCCAATCTCTGTGCAGAAGATGAAGCCAACACCTTTAAGTTACTCCGCAACAACGGCGAGGTGCCACGATCGAAACTCCCTCGCTACCACGCCCTGATTGAGTTTGCCGACCAAGCCCAACTCGGGGCCGCGATGAAACGGCAGAGAGAGAGCGGAATCCATGCCGGCCTTCACGGCGAAATCATCGACATCGTGACTGATTTTCATGTAGAGATATTTACCCATATTACGGACATCGGCTGCCCGTCTGACTAGAGACGCGGATCATCATTTTTCCGTAAAACACCCCACTATCAATTCAATGAGTCCCCTTAACCTCGCTCGCGTTTTCCTCGCTGCCATTTGTTCCATCGCCACGACTGGCTGCAGTGTGGCTGAAAAGCCAATCCGACCCAACTTGCTCGTTATCCAGACCGACGAGCACAATTTCCGCACGCTCGGCGCTTACCGAGATCTCCTCTCCGACGATCAATCCTTTATGTGGGGCGAAGGCATCAAGGTCGAAACCCCCAATATTGATTGGCTCGCTCAGAACGGCGTCATCGCCGATCGCGCCTATGCGACCACCCCGGTCTGCACCCCCTCGCGCGCTGCGATGATGACTGGGCACTATCCGCAAAACACCGGCTCGATCAAAAACGACCGGCCTATGTGGGATCACATGGTCACCTACGGCGAAGTGCTGCGCCGCCAAGGATACGCCACCGGCTACGCAGGGAAGTGGCATCTCGATGGCCCCGGAAAACCTCAATGGGAACCGAAGCGACGCTTCGGCTGGGAGGACAACCGCTACATGTTCAATCGCGGCCACTGGAAAAACCTCACCATCGAAAAGGACGGACCGCGCGTGGGTGCTATGAATAAAAATGGTGGCCCCGACTACGCGCTCGCCGGCGCCGACGAGGAATCATTCACCACGGATTTTCTCACCAATCGCACCATCGAGTTCATCCGCGAACACAGTCACGAGGAATTTGCCTACCACGTCTGCATTCCCGACCCCCACGGCCCCAACACAGTTCGAGCGCCCTATGATACCATGTATACCGATCTCGAATTCGAACTACCAAAATCGGCATCGGCCGGCCATGATCTCCCTGAATACGCCGCCACCAAACCCTACAAGTTTAACCCCAAAATCCTTTCCCAGTATTTCGGCATGGTGAAGTGTATCGATGACAACATCGGCCGCATCATCGAAACGCTCCGCGAGGAAGGCGTCCTGGAAAACACCATCATCGTCTTCACCTCCGATCACGGCGACCTGCTCGGCGAACACGGTCGCGACAACAAAGGCGTGCCGATGGAAGGCTCCGCTCGCATCCCGTTTATCATGCACGCACCCGGCATCGTCACACCCGGCACCATCGTCCATGAACCCTTCGGCACCGTCGATTTCAAACCCACCCTTTTGGCTCTAATGGGCGTTGAAGATCTCTCCGCCAATGAAGGCCGCGACTATTCCGCGTTCTTTACCGCCGGCGAGATTCCCACTGACTGGGAACACCTCACCTTCATTCGCAACGGCGGCCACACCCTGACCGCTGCGGGCGAATACACCCCCGACAATGGCTGGATCGGTGCCTTTGGCTCCCGCTATAAACTCGTGTTTGCATCCAACGCTGCCCCCGTGTTGTTCGATCTCTACGAAGATCCGCACGAGCTCACCAATCTCATCGATTCGCCCGCTCACCGCCACATCGTGCGCGAGTTTGCCCAATCGCTCGAAAACTACGCGGAATCCAATCAGGAACCGCATCTCGATTCCCTCCAAGTTCAAGCCGACTTCGCCTGGGCCCTTTCCGACCAAGTCGCATATTCTAATTAACCCTCCCCCTTTAACGTGAAATCAAAACCCGATTCTTCCAATCCCATCAACGCCCCCATCTCGCGACGCACCGCGCTGAAGCTGGTAACCGCGGGCACCTTGGTGGGCCTCGGCACTCAAGCGCACAAGAGTCTGGCGGCCGTTACGACCGACCCCAACTATACGAGTGATTCCTGGGCCATCACTCACGATCGTGTCTGGTTGGGCGGAGAATATTGGGCAAATCCAATGGAAGACTGGCGAGTGGCCGACGGGGGCGCCGAGTGCCTCAGCATGGGGACTAACCGTAGTATCCATTCCCTCACCCACCAACTCACTAACTCGGAGGGCTCGATCAGCATGTCAGTCGAGGTCACGACGCTCGATAGTTCCGGCAAAGACGGTGGCAGCGGTTTCCGACTCGGCCTCCGTAGTGAACTCAACGAATACCGCAGCAATTGTTTTGTCGGCAAAGGCATCAACGCCGGGATCGTCAATGGTCGACTGACTCTGGGTGATGTCGCTGCCGGTTTCGGCAGAAACAAAATCCCCGACATGGTGCGTTTGGAGCTGAAGGGTCGGAAACAGGGGCGCAATTTTCAACTCACACTCGACGCGTATGACCCCAAGAAGAACCGCCCAATCGCCAGCACCATTTTCTGGGCGCCCCCCGAATCGGTCATCGGCAACGTAGCGCTCGTCAGCAACTACGCCGAATCAATCCCGCGCAATCGTGACGTCGATAAGAAGAACGGATCGCGCCACCGGTTCAACCGTTGGCGCATGTCGGGCACCGCATTTTCCGTAAAACCGGAACAACGGTTTGGCCCTCTGCTATGGTCCATGTATTCACTGAGCGACTCACGCAGCCCTGAGGGTTTCGTGATGAAGATCAGCGCGCTGACTGGCCCCATGGGCAAAAAAGACAATCACGACGTGGAACTCCTCGTCGAACGCAACGGTGCCTGGAAAAGCCTCGGGGAAGCCCAACTCGACCGCGACGCCTGGGTCGCGACCTTCCGGATCCCCAACTGGGACGAATCGGTAGATACGCCCTACAAACTGGTCTACAACGAAGACCACACCAACGATACCGAAACACCGGACGAATGGACGGGTATCATCCGCGCAAATCCCGTCGGACGACCATTGCGGATGGCCGCCCTCACCTGCCAAAACGACTACGGTTTCCCCTACGAACCCGTGGCCCAAAACGTCATCAATATGGATCCCGATATCGCCCTCTTCTCGGGTGATCAGATCTACGAATCTCATGGCGGTTTCGGTATCATCCGCGACCAAGCCGGTCCGGCCATCCTCAATTACCTGCGCAAATACTACCAATTTGGTTGGGCCTTCCGTGATGCCATGCGCAACCAGCCCACAATCGTTCTGCCCGATGACCACGACGTGTTCCAGGGCAACATTTGGGGCGAAGGCGGAAAACCCATGAATACGACCGACGGTGGTGCATCCTCGAAGGGTGGATACATTCAACCCGCGCGCATGGTTCACGCCGTGCACCGCACGCACGTCGCCCACCATCCCGACGCCTTCGACCCCACTCCGATCCTGCAGAACATCAGCGCCTACTACGGCGACATGGTTTACGGTGGCGTTGGCTTCGCGATCCTCGCGGACCGTATGTTCAAGAGTGGTCCCGAGAAGGTCGACACCGGGTCAGGCCGGGCCGACCATGTGTCGGATCCCAATTTCGATTGCACGACCCTGGACAAACCCGGTTTGGACCTCCTCGGAAAACGGCAGGAAGATTTCCTCGAATCCTGGGCAAAGGATTGGCGAGGTCACACCCTCAAGGCCGTGCTCTCCCAAACGGTGTTCGCCGCAGTGGCGACCCATCACGGAGGCATCGACAAGTTCCTCAAGGGCGACCTCGACTCGGGTGCTTGGCCTCAAACCCCGCGCAATCGCGCCGTCGACTTACTCCGCCCTGCCATGCCGCTCCACATCAACGGTGACCAGCATCTCACGACGCTCGTGCAATACGGTTCCACCGAACAACGTAACGGCAGCTGGTCATTCTGCACCCCGGCGATCTCTGCAGGTTATCCCCGTTGGTGGCGCCCCGATGATGTGGGCATGGCTCACACCAATCGCCCCGCCCACGGCCTCGCGAATACGGGCGAGTTTGTGGATTCGTTCGGCAACCTCGTTTACGTCTACGCCGTCGGGAATCCCGTGACGGGCAAGGCCCCTAATCGCTACGACAAGGCGCACGAGAAAGGCAGCGGGTTCGGTTTCGTCACATTCGACACCGAAGCCAAAACCTACCACATTGAGTCATTCCGATTCTCGGTGGATGCGTTGGACGGAAATCCGAATAATCAATTCCCCGGATGGCCCGTTACGATTCATCAGCAGGAGAATAAGGGCGAAAACATCCTCGGCTAGGCTCGGTTGTTGTTAATTAAAACTGCTTTAGTGTTTAAATGAGGGGGACGTAGCCAGCTACGTCCCCCTCATCCATTGATGGACAGTAATCCTGTCGCCGCAGTCTAAACCCTATTCATCGCCTGTAATAAACAGGCTCTCTTTGTTCCTCGCTTCATGTCTCCTTACGAAAACCGTATCCGTTCCGAAAACTTTCGCCGCGTAGGCCTGATTTCCATCGTTCGTCCCGGAAAAGCGGCCGACCTCGACGCTGCAACCGCAGCACCGGACGATACCACCAAGGAGCGTTGGGCCAGCCTGGGGCTGTCCAACGTCAGTATCCATTTTCAAGAGACGAAAAAATCTACGTTCGTATTTCTTTTCACTGAATACGCCGGCAGCGACCCACGGGACGCTGCTAAACTCGTGCAACAGGATCCCTGGTTCGCTCACCTTTCAGATCTATTACAGGCTCACCCTCGGGCGGAGTCCGGCATGGATTGGCTGCCCATGGAGCTGATCAACGTGATCGGTCCTACTCTGCCTGAACCAAGTGATGGCCGCGCCATTGAGCGCTCTGGCGTGATGTCTGGTCTCACCTCTGATTCCGAACTGCAATACCGCACCTTGCACCAGACCAACTGGCCGGGAGTGGTCGATCAAATGGCCCGCAGTCACCGACGCTATTGGGTGACGTTTCTGATCGAGCTCGGTGAGGATATTTGGCTTTTCACTTACAGCGAATATGTGGGTGACGATCACGCCGCCGATGATGCCGCCACCGCCGCGGATCCCGTCACCCAACGTTGGTGGAAATTTACTGAACCCTGTTTGATACCACTCACTCCCGGCGGAGAGAACTGGACCACGATGCAGACTCTCATGCGCTAAGCGGAGTTGTCGGGCGTTCCTCCTTCGTCCCGCAGGACGGGACTACGGCGGACAAGAAAGCCTTGGCGATGGAGGAACGCCCAACAAGTGCGACAACCGCTCGGACCGGACGGAGGCCGGTCCCTCCCCTCGGAGGGACGACCTCCGTGTCGTCCGCACTGCCTCTACAGCCGCTCGACCACGGCGTAGTAGGAGCCCAATGCCGGGCTATCATCAGAGAATTGGAAGGCTCCTTCCAGTTCGGCATCACCGACTTCGAGTTCGACCGTAAAGGTGGCAGCTTCGTCATTTGGTCCGACAACCGCCTTTAAATCATGCCCTCCGATGCGCAAGGTGGCTTGATTAATCGCGAGGGATATTCCGGGCGTTTCACGGAACGCCGTCCCGCCTGGAACGGGTTCGCCGGGCGCAACCGCAGCGGTGATGGCACGGGAGAGTTCTTGAGGCCAACGACGGAGCGAAATCTTGTAACGCCCTGCTTCCGCGACCCGAACGGCCCAATAACCTACTCCCGTATGCCCTTTGCGGATATGCGCCTGGTTCCACGGAGATATTCTGCCATCCGTGAGCCAATCGTGTCCGGTAAGTTGGGTTGGGTTGGCCGCGTCGTGGCCAAGAACCGGACGCTCATCGATCACGAAAGACGGTGAAATATCGGCCCACCAAGCATCGTAGGCACCACGAAGATGTGCGACCACGCCGGGAAATTGCCCGGCGATATCAGTGGTTTGCCCTGCGTCGTTGTCCATGTCGTAGAGCTCTTTGCCGTTAATTAGGCGCCAGCGTTGGCTCATGGTGGAGGACGACTTCCACTTGATGGGATCCACCACCCGTTGCGAATCGGTGATGATCACCCGGTCTTTCCAGGGCGCGGAACCTTTAGATGGGCGCAATAGCGGGCGGAGCGACAGCCCATCGTATTTGTAATCGGCGGGGCCATCGACTTCGCACAGTTCCATGAGCGTAGGCAGAATATCGATGTGGGCGGTGAGCTCGGGAATATCTCGAGCTTGAGTGAAGCCACCGTCCGGCCAGTACATGAAAAACGGCACGCGGTGACCACCATCGTAGGCGCTACCCTTCTTGCCGTTCATGCCGGAGTTGAACACCTGGTCCCCCGAAGCAGTGCCGTTGTCGGTGGTGAAGATAAAGATGGTATTATCCGCGAGCCCGCGATCGGCGAGCCAGGTGCGCAGGGTGCCTAAGTTCTCGTCGATATTGGCAATCATTCCAAAGAAGATCGCTTCCTTCTGAGGAAGCCCGGCATCGATGTAGGGTTTCCAATATTTCTCGGGCGCGTGAAACGGGCTATGCGGCGCATTCATCGAGATGTAGGTGAGAAACGGTTTCCCGGCAGAGTGCGACTCGGCCATGAAACGCTTGGCTTCGGAGAAGTAAACGTCGGTGCAGTAGCCTTCATACTTCTTGGGCACCCCGTTGTGGTGGAGCGTATCATCGAAGTAAGCGTTGTCCCAATAGTCGGGAGTTTGACCTACACCACCACCACCGTGAGCTACGACTTCCGTGAAGCCGCGATCTTGGGGACGATAAGGGTAATTATCACCCAGATGCCATTTGCCGAACATGCCAGTCGCATAACCGTTGGCAGAGAACACCTCACCTAGAGTAGTCTCACCGACGCGCAAGAAGGAGCGCCCCATGATGGTGTGCCACGGACCGGCGCGATTCGTATAATGGCCACTCATGAGCGCGCCACGCGTCGGTGCGCAGGTGGGACTCACATGATAGTTTGTCAGCCTCACGGACTCCCCATGCAGGCGATCCATCTCGGGCGTCTGCAGGATCGGGTTACCATGAGCGGAGACGTCACCGTAACCTTGGTCATCGGTGATGACGATTACGACGTTGGGGCGCTCCGCAACGAGATTGAGGGCCAGAAAGGCACCGCATAAGAAAGCAAAAATTGGACGAGTCATGGTGATGAAAACTGAGAGAAAACGGGCTGTAGCCGGGCTCGTTGAGCCCGGTGCGGAGTTACTGGAGGTTGACGGAGCTCTCCCGTGGAAGGAGGTGGGGTTAAATAAAGAGAATGAGAATGAGAACGAGTAAGAGAACGATTCTCAGGGGTAGGATCTGAGGTCAGTCTAAACGATAAACATCGGTGGCGGTTCCACCCAAGACTCTTTCTTGCTCGGGGAGGGACAATTTGCCCGCCATGGACTGCACAAACTCCAACCATCGGTCGTATTCAGAGCGCACCAGACATGCGGGCCAATCCGATCCAAACATCAAACGCTGCGGCCCAAAGGCCTCGAGCACGATTTCCCAGTAGGGTTGCAACAGCTCTTCGTCCCACAACTCACCATCGATTTCGGTAACGACGCCAGAGAACTTGCAGCTCACATTCGGACGCTTCGCTAGGGCCGCGATGTCTTCGCGCCACGCGGAGGGCGGGCCCTCCACGCCAATTACCGGTTTCGCGATATGATCGAGCACGAACCGTTGCTGGGGGTGTCGGTCTACAAAATCGATGCTCGCCGGCAATTGAGGTGCCGTAATCAAAATATCGTAGACGAGCTCCTGTTGCGTAACTGCCCGGATCCCGGCGTTGAATTCTGGCCGAGCCAGAAACTCCGGATCAGATTCCCCCTGCACCACATGACGCACGCCTTTGAAAATTGGGTTGGCCGCTAAGGCGGCCAGATCATCGGCCACGGTTGGCTCAGCTAGTGGCACCCAACCCACCACCCCACGGATGAAGTTGTTCGACGCCGCCAACTCGAGCAGCCACTGGGACTCCCCGATCGTTTGCCGCGCCTGCACCGCCACGGAACCCGTCACGCCCAGTTGAACCGCAGTCGCACGGAGATCCGTCGGAGTGAAGTCATGACGGATGACCGCCATGTCCTCGTCGATCCAATCGTATTCCTCAGGGGAATATTGCCAAAAATGTTGATGCGAATCGATCATAGGGAACCGGGGGTAATTAGCCTAAGTTGAGCAAATGCCCAACCGCGTGTCACTCCTCGGATCCCGAATCGAACCCGATCGATTCAGGACCCTTGGAACCATGCATTCCATCAAGTGAACCGAACGTAATCTCCCGTTCCATCCGCCACCCCACAACGGGTAACCCGGTGAAACAGTTCAATAGAATCACCGCACCGGCTTAAACTGGTAGGCATAGACGTCGGCATCCTGCAGCACGAAACGCAGCCGCACCGTGCGTCCCACGAGGGCCGCTAACCGGCGGCCTGCCGTCCAAGTCACCGCCCGTTCAATCGTATTGCCGTAGAGCGGTGCACAATCGGACAGGGTAAACCCCGGTAACGGCTGTCCACTCTCATCCTGAATCTCGACCCGAACGCTCCCGGCGGCCGAAGTGGCGAAATTCAGCGCCAATTGTGAGCCCTCAAAGCGAATGGGGGTAGTGACGAGTTCGCCGCCCGAACTCGGTGCGCGCAACGATACAAATCCGTCCAACCGCAACGTGTAACGCCGCAACGCGCTACCCGGTTCGGTCCAGTAACTTTCCACCGCATACAGCGACAGTTCGTTCGGCGCGCCCAGGAGCGCTGACTTCGTTTCAACGACATGCCACGCCATGTATTGTTGCCCATAGTGCCAGGTGCCGGGGCGTTCCATGCCGGAGCTTAGGAAAGCTTCGTTCCAACGTTTGAAGCTTACCCCATTCCGACTGGCCATAAGCAAAGTATCAGTAAGCGCTGCGCCATAGCGTTCGGAAGCATGGCCACGACTCTGACGCGCATCCAACTCCGGCAGCGCCAACATCGAGGCCGACCATTGGGCAACCCGTTCAGGATCTTCCAATTCACCGAGCTCCGCCCGCTCCTCCGCTGTCTTGTCCTCGTGACCACGCTCGAGATAACGAGCCGGAAATCCCAACAGTAGGTGCGGGGCTCGATGGTAGGGCTTGACCACGTTGGTGTAGAGTTGCTCCAACGGGGAATCTTCGTAGGTCAGATCTGCCTGATTTTCCCAGTGAATAAAATCCTTTGAAGTCGCCGTGCGAATCGCGCGACTGCCCATCCAATAATTGTCTTCATCCGGGATGAAGTAACGCCAATAGGCACGATAGCAGCCCGCAACTTCATCCCAAAAGGCCAGGTTCTGGGAATCGAATTTACCATCCGTGATGATGGGCTCGTCATGCAACAGCGACCAATGGATACCATCGGGCGATTTGAGCGCAATGAGAGTGGTATCGGGATGAACCATCTGACGGATGATCGCCTTGTAGCGCGCATCTGCCGGGGCGTTAGGGTTCGTATCGAGGAACACCGCCGGGTGCGCTGCATCAAGCTCCAGCTCGCCCATTTTTTCCTGAACGAGCACGATGTTGTTATCGGTGGAGCCTTGAAATTCGTGCAGACCGAGGGACGGTTTGCGCCAATGGATCCCATCATCACTCTCCGCATAGGCGCACAGGCGGGGATGCACTTCACTCTCACCTGGTTTGGCTTCGGCGAACGGCGAGATATTCCACGACTTGTAATACATGCGGTAAAGATCCCCATCCTGAAACACGCTGTGGTAGCCACTGCCCGTGCCCTCCCACGGTTCATCGTGCTCGAGCACGATCTCTTGCGGCACGGGATGATGAAGTCGGAGCTCCGCTCCACCCTCCAACCGCTCGATCAACGCGTCATCCACAAACAACTCTCGTCGCGAACCAATGTCGGTAGCCGCCGCCATCAACACGTCACCGATGACCACCATCGCTAAGAGTCCCAGCACCCAATGGTTCGTCTTACGCCCGTTTATCTTTATTTTGTTTTTCATCATCACTTTTAAGAAACCGCCGATTTCACCGCCGTAGAAAATTCACTGAAGGACGTCAGCATCGGAGTGGGTTCGACTCCGGTCATACCAATCACCGATTGCTCGTCTTTGAAGCCCACTCCCGTGACTGTCTCTTATACACATCTGACGCTGCCGACGAATAGAGAGGTGTAGA